>Ga0315315_10000068_pt1 | contig 73383 bp, 105 predicted proteins | sample M140m3416metaG_FD_203699 | JGI IMG/M metagenome (GOLD analysis project Ga0315315, IMG submission 203699) | Ammonia-oxidizing marine archaeal communities from Monterey Bay, California, United States - M1 40m 3416 | ecosystem: Environmental > Aquatic > Marine > Intertidal zone | place: USA...
TTGGTCTTTCCATATTATAGGTAATTAAAGGCTCTATATCATTTTGTATAATAACATCTAAGTCAAAGAATATAAAACGACCTGTGGGTTTGTCTTCAGCAAAGTTATGAGTATTGAATACAAATGTTTTAGGCCTATCCCAGCATCTTGCCATACCATATTTAAAGTCGTCTTTTTGAAACCAATACTTAGGATGTATGTTGGGAATGTCTGGAAAAGGAATAACTTTTACATCATCATCTATACCTTCAGCGTCATCTGTATAACAATAAAAATGGAAATCGTGTTTAGGATTACAATTCCTCTTGGCCATATTTTTTAATTTATTCACAAAGTGAGGACCATATCTAGTGCCCCACTTAGAACATACTATATTTACTCTCATAACTCTTTGCCTTTATAATCTCCTGCTAGTGGAAAAATTTTAGTTATTACATCTGCCACAGCATGTGCAATATCCATGTGTTCTAACTGCGTACCATTAGCACCTCGAAGTTCAATGTAATGTATCCAGCTTCTTAATGTTCCGTTAACATACATTCTACTCTTAGTATTACCTTCAGGTAATACAGCCCTAGCTTGTTCTTTTGCTATTCCATGTTCTAACGCCCATGTATAAGCATATCTAGTTTGCCTAATAATATCTTTTTGTAACTCCTGCCACTTACTATCTAATTTATAGTCATCAGTAGGAATACTATTTTGTCTATTTTTAGGGTCCTGCATTCTTGCTTCTCTTACTTCAAACTCTAAGTCCTTAGTAGGATCTGCATACCGCTGACTAAATTCTTGAAAGCTAAAACTCCTGTGTCTTAGAATTTGTCTTGCAATGTCTCTTGTGGTGTCTATTTCTAGACATACACTTACCATTTCTAATGGCGACCAATGCTTGTGTTTCATTAGATACTTAATAAGTTTCTCACTTGTATCTTTATTTAATTGTCCATCTGGATTACTTACTCTGGCACAAAAAGCTACAAGTTCTGTAGCGCTTGTGTCGTCTATAAGATAGTTTCCATCTGTTTGGCTGTAGCTGATTAACTTAACCTGCATATGACATAGTCCTTACCGTATTGTTGTTTGTGTTTAGCAAGTGCTTCCGTGACTTGCATTGTTTTATAATCAAAGTCTGTAATGTCTGATTTAATAATCAAAACAGCAAACTGAGACTCTTCAACTATTGGTATATAGTTATCATAGTCTTCGAATGTGCCTTTTAATATTACTGATTTTTCTGTTGTTACTTCTAACATATTCCACCTTGTTCATCGTGTATTATTTGTGGATTTAACTTTAACAAATTATTAAAGTATCCTTTAAAGAAGTCATTTGTAAAAATTTCTTCTAGGGTGTGTTCATTTATATTATTCTTATCCCAACTATACAATAATTCTGTCTTGTGTTCAGGAGAATTATTTGCAGTAGTTAAATTAAGAGCCACATGTTTACAGGGAAACACATTACCTTTAGAGTTTAGATAAAATGAATTATTAACTTTACCTTCACACTTAACATGTGGTGAAAATTTTATTGTTCTCTCTTTATATATGTCATCTTTTTTTCTTGTCTGTAGAGTCTCTAGTTCTATAAGTTTATAGTCTGGCATATCGGGTTTAGTTTTTTCTATAACTTGTAATTTTTCTTTAGGGATTTGATTATCATATATAAAGCCATAGAAGTTATATTCCTCTGATATTTTTTTAGCTTTCTGAATATCAGAATCTAATTGATTAGTATGTACATAATTCCAAAACACTCTACACCCAGAGTCTATCAACGCTTTTGCATTTTGTAATATTTGTTTATCTGGATTGCCTGTATTAATATTAAATGTAATGTTACCTGCTTCTAAAAACATTAAGCCTAAGTTACTCCACCAAATAGGCTCATTAGATTTTCCATTTGTAGTTATATCACAACCACCAATACCCCACCTGGACATAAAGAAATGAGCTATATCAAATAGTTCAGGATTTAATGTAGGGTCTGTATCTGTGCCTTTAAAATGTATTCTTTTCAACTTAGATTTTTCTATAAAGTCTTTTGTAAATGTATCCTCTATTTGTTCTAAAGTTAAATAGTCATCTCCTGATATAGGATTTATTTCTACTCTTTCAGGCAAGTAAGGATAAAGATCTGTTTCTTTGTTATACATCTTATCCAATTGTTCTTCAGTAAAATCCTCATACCAAAAAGGCAAAGCTACTATACTCTCATCTGTTTTTTCTGGATATGTTGCTGTACTATCTTTTAGAAAAGGTAAAGCACCTTCTTCTATTAAAAACTTCTCGCTAAATATATCATAGTTATATAATAAGTCATCTTCTTTTTCGTCCCATTCTTTTAGTATAGCTTCCACTTTATCATTACGGTATACAAAATAACCTAGGTTACCATCCTCAAGCAAAATCTTCTTGTTTGACTTATAAATGTCTATGTCCTGTATGTTGTTAATAATACAATTAGGTGTTATAAACAATGTATGTCCACCAGGTTTGGTGTGTTGCATTATATCTATTTCCAACCAATCCTTTCCATACTTAGGCACATGAAAGGTTATTCCATCTATATAGCCTTCTTTCTTTCGAGTAATTTCTAACAGTTTATACTCATCGGCGCTTACAAAGACGTAAAAATCAAAAGGATTTACGCACAGTTTCTTAACCTGTGTATATAATGCGTTTATCTGTCCTTGACTATAATTACTGTCTAGCTGATTTGCTATAATCGTTACCATGCCATAATCTCAATAATGTCTCATCTTCTAATTCATCGATCTTTATCTGTTTATTGTTAGACTTTAATACATCTACATTAAATAAACAAAATTTACATTCTTCTCTATATTTATGTGTCTCCAAATCCTCTGGAAATTGCATTCCTCTATTGTAAGAGTAAGTCCATTCAAATGGCATGTTACTCCAAAAGTCTCTTTGTCTCCAATAGTGATAGTTATCTGTTCCTTTCCAAAATGTTTTAAATATCATTTGATCTTCCTGTAAGGCTTCCCAAAAGATATGTTCACATTGATCTCTATTCCAACACATTACACTAGAGTTATAAAATGTTCCCCGAACATCTATAAACTTCCTATCATGTTTATGTTTAGGGTTCTGCCATCTGGAATGTATTATCCTAGGCTTTAATGCTAGTTCATATAAATTTGTTATATCGCTTTGTATGATTACATCTAGATCTAAATAACACCATTTACCTTCAAAGCCTAAAAAGTTATGAGAATTAAATACTAAGAACTTGGCTCTATCCCAACAATAGTTTTCTTTACCAAACCAATACTTAGGATGTAAAGGTTCTATGTCAGGTATATCTCTGGCATCACACTTTAATCCTGTGTCGTCATCTGTATAGCAGGTAAATGTAAAGTCATTATGATAATGTTCCTGTACCATACGATACAAATTATTAACATAATCAGGTGAGTACTTAGTGCCCCACTTGATGCATACAAAATTCATCATATTCTTTCTCAATCTCCGGGTGTCTGTCTAAGCCGTTTAATAAACATATAGGATACTCTGGTCTATATTTTCTTCCTGAATACAGATAAGAGTATACCTCATTGTGTGGTAAGTGTTCAAATGTAAATCCTTCATGGTATAAAAATGTATCGTCTCCATAAGGGTATTGTACAATGTATGTTTCTGGATATTCATTATAATGTTTCCATATATGTGTAGCATCTTTCCATAACATTACACTAGAATTATAATTACTTAATGGAAACCCAGGCTGGTGTGGGAAGTCATGTATATTTAATTGTTCGTCACCTTTATCTTTCCACCATGTGTATACTATAACAGGATTATCCACACAATAATCAAACAAATGATCTATATTCTTTTGTATTCTTATATCTAGATCTAAGTATAATATAGTACCCATATCTTTTAGCTGAAACAATTTTAATTTTTCCATATTACCGTCGGGTTCATGTTCCATATAAATAATCCCGATATCAGGATGTAATCCCTTAGGGTCATCCGTAACGCAAACATAGTTATACTTGCCTTCGGTATGTTCATAGATAGAATTAACAGCATCTGAGCTGTATTTCTCACCATATTTTAATGTTAAAATAGTTTTCATTGTAATCACTTTTATTTATAAATAAGACTATACACGATATTTTAGAGATAGGAATTAATGGCAACCGTTTCAAATGTAGTAATAGATCAAGGCACGACCTTCAGTTTGGAGTTAAATCTAACGAACGATGACGCTAGCGCTAAAGATCTAACTAATTATACAGTAACTTCACAGATGAGAAAATCTTTTGAAGCTACAACTGCTACAGATTTTACAACGGCAAAAGTTAATTCTACAGGTAAGATAACAATTTCTTTAACAGCAGTAGAAACAGCAGCTGTTAAAGCAGGAAGATATGTTTATGATATTGAGATAGCCTCAAGCTCAGAAACATTAAGAGTTTTAGAGGGAATAGTAACTGTAACACCAAATGTTACAAGAGCATAGGAGATAAAAGATGGCAGTTAATGTAAACGCTACACAGAACCCAGTATCGGTATCCGTATCTACTGGTAGTACTAGAGTCGTTACAACTACCACAACTCAAAGCCAGGTTGCAACTTCAACAACCATTGACAACTTGTCTGGAATAGATACAAGTGCTAAACAAAATGGTTACACTCTAGTATATGATGGCACCAGTGGGAAGTGGGAGGCAGCTCCAGCATCGTCTGTAGCAGCTTCAATTACTTCCATTGATGGTGGTACTTTTTAGAATGATATAAAGCTTTATATTATATAATATTTAAAAGACATTTAACTAGGAGAAAATAAATGGCAACAACAATTCAAATCAAAAGATCTACAGGATCGGCAGCTCCAGCAGCCTCGGACTTAGTAGAAGGTGAATTGGCTTATGCTGAAGATAGATCCGGTTCTGGTGCTTCTGCTAAATTATATGTTTCATCTATAGATTCAGGTGGTAACGAAGCTATCCAAGCAATTGGAGGTAAGTACTACACAGATCTAGTTGACGCAGCGACGAATGCTAATACAGCATCAACGCTTGTTAAAAGAGATGGCTCAGGTAACATTATAGTAGGCGCAGTAACAGGAAATCTAACTGGAGACGTAACAGGTAGCATTGCAGGCGCAACAGCTAACATGACAGGTCTAGTTACTTTCGGATCACTAACTGATGGCACAATTACAGCCACAGCATTTGTTGATGAGGACGATATGACTAGCGATAGTGCTACACTTATCCCAACTCAACAATCAGTTAAAGCCTATGTAGATGCTCAAGCACACATGACAGACGTCGGCATTGCCGGTGACTCTGGTACTGGAGCAATTACAGATGCAGAAACATTCACCCTAACAGGTGGAACAGGTATCACAACAGCGGTATCGGGTAACGCAGTTACTCACACATTGGATAACACAGCAGTATCAGCAGGATCATATGGTTCAGCAAGTACTATTCCTGTTATCACAGTTGACGCTCAAGGTAGACTTACAGCAGTATCAACAGCATCTACAAGTTCAGCATTAACAATTGGAGCCGATAGTGGTTCTGATGATGTTGTAACAGTAGGTACAGATACTCTTAACTTTACGGGTACAGCTAACGAAATTGAAACAACAGTTTCAAATAACACTATAACTATTGGATTACCAGACGATGTTACTATTGGCGGAAACGCTACAGTTTCAGGTAACCTAACAGTATCAGGAACTACAACAACTGTAGACTCCACAACACTATCCGTTGCAGATCCATTGATCTCATTAGCTACAGGCAACAATTCATCTGATGTCGTTGACATTGGTTTGTATGGTTTGTTTGATACTAGTGGTTCAAAAGACTTATACGGGGGTTTATTTAGAGACGCTAATGATTCCGGTAAATGGAAAATATTTAAGGACCTAGAATCTGCACCTACTACTACTGTTAATACAAGTGGTACAGGTTATGCAGTTGGTACTTTAGTAGCAAACATTGAATCAGCTTCAGCAACTATTACAGGCGGTACTATAACTGGTATCACAGATTTAGTAGTAGCAGATGGTGGTACAGGTGTTGGTTCATTTACAAGTAAAGGTATACTTTACGGTAATGGAACAGGTGTTTTACAAGTCACAGCAGCAGGCTCAGAAGGACAAGTTCTTCAGGCAGGCTCAGGAGGCACTCCAGAATTTGGTGGTGTTGATGGCGGAACCTATTAATATTAAGGGATAATTGAAATGGACGAACAACTACTTAATGAATATATTAATAACTTGGCAAATCAGGTTAATACCCTGACCCAAGAAAACATTTTACTTAAAACTAGACTTAGTCTTTTAGAGAAAAGGGAACAAGAGAGGTTGGCAGTGGAAGAGAAGAAGGAAATACAAACTAATCCGGCACCAGAGAGTAGTTACTCTCAACCGCCAGAAGTTAAACCAGAACCACAGCCTGAAAAGCCAGTGGTCGAGGAACCTTCTCCAGAGCCTGAACCTTCACCTAGACAACAGGTGAAGATGACACGAGGTCCAAGACCAAAAGGATATAATCCTAGAGTTGATGGACCCAGACCTTTAATCCCAGATACTAAAAGCGAGTCACAACAATAACAGAGGAATAATAAATGGCAACAGTTATTAAAATTAAAAAGTCGGAAACAGCTAATGCTGTTCCTACTACCTCGGATTTAGCGGTTGGAGAAGTAGCCCTTAATACAGCAGACAAGGTTGCTTTTGTAAGAGATTCAACAGATAGCATAGTTAAATTTGCAAATTACGCAGAGAAAAACTTAGCATTAGAATTTCCTACAGGAGATTATGGTTCAGTAGCATCGGCATTAGCCACAGATGCTTTTGGTCAAACCATTGAAGTCATATATGACTTACAAACCTCAATTCAGTATAGGGTTGCGACAGAAGACTTAGGTTCAGATTCATCAGTATAACAAGGAGACTATAGATGGCAGTTACAGTACAGTTTAGAAGGGGAACAACAGCTCAGAACAATGCGTTCACGGGTTCTGTTGGTGAGCTTTCAATAAACACAACAACCAATACTATTAGGGTCCATGATGGGAGTACAGCAGGCGGGCATGAGCTTATGAAAGCTGATGCCACAAATATTGATGGGAATGTTCCAATAGGAAACATTTCCGGAACAATATCAGCTAGCGCATTGGATGATGGGTCTAGCATAGACGGCGGAACATATTAATTAGGAGACAAAAATGCCAACACAAGTACAATTAAGAAGAGGAACTACTACACAAAATAATTCCTTTACTGGTGCGGTAGGTGAACTTTCCGTAGACACTACGCTAGATACAGTCCGAGTACATGATGGTTCAACAGCAGGCGGACATAGACTTGCCAAATATTCAGACATAAGTGCTGGAGATATTACGGCGGTTGTAGCAGGCACAGGACTATCAGGAGGAGCAACTAGCGGAAGTGCTACAGTATCACTTTCCCACTTAGGCTTAGAAAGCCTTTCAGACCCGAATGATGACAGAATTTTATTCTGGGATGATTCAGCAGGCGCTTCAGCGTTTTTAGATATAGGTTCAGGCCTAGCAATATCTGGAACGACATTAGCAGCGTCAACACAAACGAGCTTAGCAGATGCAGATGCAGATACTAAGATTCAACTAGAAGAAAGCAGCGACGAAGATACAATTAGATTCGACGCAGCAGGAACAGAAGTTATGAAGGTAACTTCAACAGGACTATTCCCAAGCGCAGATGATACATTTGCACTAGGGGCAGCTAACTTACAATGGAGTGATGTTTATGTAGGTCCTGGTTCACTATATGTTAATGGACAAAAAGTATTAGAAGATTCCTCAGGTTCAATTGTTGTATCTGCGGACTCTAACCAAAATGTTAGTGTACAAACATCAGGCTCAGGTAATGTCGAATTAGACGCTACAGGAACTGGTCTTGTTGCAGTTAAAAGCACATTACAAATTGAGGACGGTAGTAATATTACTAACTCAGCAGGTAATGGACTTACATTTGGTTCAGGTCTAATATCAGATTCACTTACATCAAGATCTACAAATACTAATTTAGTATTAGCTGGTAACGGCTCAGGGATTGTACAAGTAAGTGATGCCTTAACAGTAACAGGAAACCTTACAGTACAAGGAACAACCTCAACAGTAGAATCTACAACTTTAACAGTTGCAGATAAAAACATCACCGTAGCTCAAGGTGCAGCGGACGCAGCAGCAGCCAACGGAGCAGGACTTACAGTAGATGGAGCGTCAGCAACATTAACTTATACTTCTGCAGATGATAGATGGAACTTTAACAAATCCTTAAACGCTACCTTAATTGGTAATGTTACAGGTAATGTTACAGGTAATGTTAGTGGAAGTTCTGGTTCAACAACAGGTAACGCAGCAACTGCTACAACAGCAGCGGCTTTAACTACAGCAAGGACTCTATCATTTACAGGTGATGTAACTGGTACAGGAGACTTTGACGGATCAGGTAACTTAGCAACAGCATTAACTATTGCAGCTAATAGTGTTGCTTTAGGTACAGATACAACAGGGAATTATATGGCGCAAGTAAGTGGAGGAGATGGTATTACTATTTCTCACTCACAGGGAGAGGGCTCAACAGCTACAATCACTGGTACAGCAATATATGATTCAAGTGGAACAAAATTAAATTAAGGTAGACGCAGATGGCTTTAGCAAGTAGAATAGATTTACAGGATTATTGTCTAAGAAGACTTGGACACCCTGTAATTGAAATTAATGTTGACGACGCACAACTCTCAGATCGTTTAGACGATTCTTTGCAGTTTTTTCAAGAGTATCATTTCGATGGAGTCGAAAGGACTTATGTCAAACATGAAGTTACAGGGTCTAAGCTAAAGTTAACTGCTAACCTTGGTGGTAATTTTACTAAGGGAGACATCTTAACAGGTGGAACTTCCGGTGCAACTGCAGAATTTTATCAAACAGATTCTACAGCACAATTTTTAGAATTTGAACAAGTTAGATCAGGAACTTTTGTAGCATCTGAAACCGTAACAGGTAGTATATCAGGAGCCACAGCAACAATAAGCGCTACGGATTTTTATACTAAAGGAGATATTGAAAACGGATATTTTCCAGTAAGTAACAATATCATAGGTATAACCCGGGTCTTTAATTTTGGTGGAGCAGCCACAAACAATACAAAAGATGGACAACTGTTTGATTTAATGTATCAGTTTAGAATGAATGATCTATATAATTTAATGGGAGCAGACATGATATATTATTCAGTCGTGCAAACTCATTTATCAACATTAGAACAACTGTTAGTAGGACAACGACAAATTCGTTGGAATAGAAAAACAGATAGACTTTATGTAGATACAGATTGGGATAAGACATATAATATAGGCGACTTTATAGTAGCTGAGGCTTATGCTATCTTAGATCCTAATACATATACAGAGGTTTATGACGATATGTTCTTAAAGAAATATACAACAGCATTATTTAAAAAACAATGGGGCGATAATCTGAAGAAATTTGCAGGTATTCAAATGCCAGGTGGTGTGACTTTAAACGGAGAAACCATTTACAACGAGGCAGTACAAGAGATACAAGCAATTGAACAGGAGATGCAACTTAAATACGAATTACCTCCTCAATTTATGATAGGTTAACACATGGCCACAAATTTTTATTTCCAAAATGGCGGTGGTATAGGACAAACAGGTGAACAGCGCCTAATAGAAGATCTTATTATCGAAAGTCTTAAAATATACGGACACGATACTTACTACTTGCCTAGAACAATAGTAAACAAAGATGATATCTTTGACGAAGATGCTTTGTCCAGATTTACACAGGCATATCCTTTAGAAATGTACTTAGAAAATGTACAAGGGTTTGAAGGACAGGGAGATATATTCACAAGATTTGGTATGGAAGTTCGAGATCAAGCAACTTTCGTATTAGCAAAAAGACGCTGGGAAGACATGGTTACAAGGCAAGGGCCTGATGTATCTAGAAAAGCTAGACCAGTGGAAGGTGACTTAATATATTTTGATAGAACAAAATCCTTATTTGAAATTAAGTATGTAGATTTTCAAAATCCGTTTTATCAAGCAAATCAAATTTATGTATTTAAATTAACTTGTGAACTGTTCGAGTACAGCTCAGAAGATTTAGACACAGGTATTGCAACAATAGATGCGATAGAAACAAAATACTCTCAAGATATGTTAGAGTATCAATTTAAAAAGGAAGATGGCGGTTTGTTCTTAAAAGAAGATAGTGGTAGTTTAATTACAGAGGCATACCAAACATCTGTATCAGAGCCAATTGATAATGCAGACTTTGATAACTTATTAACACTAGAAGGTATACTAGACTTTAGCGAGTCTAATCCGTTTGGTGAGATAGGAGGCTCGTAATGTTTAAAGATAAAACATTTTATCACAGTCATATAAGAAAAGCTATCATAGCTTTTGGAACAATATTCAATGATATAAACATTGAAAGAAAGAATTCAGCAGGTGCAATAGCACAAACATTAAGAGTGCCTTTAGCGTACTCTACAAAACAAAAGTTTTTAACTAGGATTGCCAGAGTACCAGATACAAGTACAAGAGGGGAAGTAGCACTTACTTTACCTAGAATGGGATTTGAAATAAATGGTTTAAACTACGATCCAGGTAGAAAGGTAGCTCCTATAAATAGAACGAGAGTAGTAGGAACGGGAGACGATACTAGTACAGTTAGATCTGTATTTGCTTCTGCTCCATGGAACATGGATTTAGCATTATATATATTTGCGAAGAACCAAAATGATGGATTAAATATAATAGAACAAGTACTTCCTTATTTTAATCCTGACTTTAATGTAACAATAAACGATCTCCCAGAAATGGGAATAAAAAGAGACATAAAAATAACTTTAGATAATGTTAATTATGAAGACGAGTATGAAGGCGAGTTTGCAAACAGAATAAGTGTAATATGGACTTTGAATTTTACAATGAGGCTTAATTTCTACAGCCATGTAGCTAATGTAGATGTTATTAAACAAGCAGTAATAGATGCATATAATGATCCAGAATTATCACTAGATAAAGTAGCACTCTCAAGCGGAAGAGCAAGGGTTAAAGCAACAGTTGATCCTCAATCTGCCACACCAGCCGATGAATATAAGTTCTTGGAGGAATTTGATGAAGCATTCGAAACATAGCGGGTTTGAAGAATTAGATAAGAGCTTTAATACAAAAGAAATAACAAAAGCTTTAGAAACTAATCTTAGAAAAACCGAAGAAGAGAGAAAACTCCCAGCAGTAGACATGTCAGAAGAAGACAAAGACATTCTACATGCCAAACAACAAGAAGAAGACTTACAATACGCTAGGAGTATGCTTAAACAGGCAGAGGCATTTAATGCTGAGGCAATAGAAGGCATATTACACATAGCAAGAAACTCAGACCAACCTAGAGCATACGAAGTAGCAGGTGGATTAATTAAAAATTTACAAGATAATGCTAAAGACATGTTAGATGTACACGAAAGACAAAAAAGAATAACAGATGACGGCACTAAGGGTAAGGGTAATATAAAAACACAGAACAACATGTTCGTAGGTAGTACAAAGGAATTACTACAAGCATTAAAAGGCGAACAAGCCAAGTTAATAGAAGGTGAAGTGGACGATGGCTAGGCCCGAAGTCACTTCATATCATGGCAATCCTAATCTTAAACCATTAGCATATCAGCACGACTTTACTCAACAAGAGATAGCGGAGTATGTTAAATGCCAAAACGATCCTAAATATTTTATAGAAAACTATGTAAAAATTGTTACACTAGATCAAGGATTACAACCATTTAAATTATTCGATTGTCAAAAAGGCAAAGTAGATCTCATTATGAATGAGAGAAAAGTAATTTTAATGGAAGGTAGACAGCAAGGTAAAACAGTAACAGCAGCTGCGTGTATATTACACTATACAATATTCCAAGAAGATAAAACAGTAGCTATCATGGCTAACAAAGCCTCAGCTGCGAGGGAAGTATTAAACAGATATCAAATAATGTATGAGAACTTACCTTTGTGGATGCAACAAGGTGTTAGAGTATGGAATAAGGGTGATGTAGAATTAGAGAACAATAGTAAAGTACTCTCAGCAGCTACAACAGCATCCGCCATTCGTGGTAAATCAGTTAACTGGTTGTACATTGATGAGGCAGCAATCATACCTAACAACATAGCAGACGAGTTTTTTACTTCTGTTTATCCTACAATCTCAGCTGGAGAAACAACAAAGATCCTACTTACATCCACACCACTAGGTTACAATCACTTCTGGAAGTTCTGGAATGAGGCAGAGAAGAAACAAAATGGCTTTGAACACATGTTCATACCTTACTATGAGATACCTGGAAGAGATGAGAAGTGGTTAGAAGAACAAAAAGGACTCTTAGGTGAGGTAAAATTCAATCAAGAGGTAATGTGTGAGTTCTTAGGTTCAACCAATACTTTAATTAATGCTACAACTATAGGTAGATTAAGTAGTAAACCAGTAGAGTTTACCAATAATGGATTAGATATATACGAAAACCCACAAGAAGGACATTACTACGCAATGGCATGTGATACTGCCAGAGGTATTGGTGGAGATTACTCTGCCTTTGTAGTCGTAGATATAACACAAATGCCATATAAGGTTGTGGCAAAATATAGAGATAATCAAATAGCTCCTATGTTGTTTCCAGATGTAATTGGAAAGGTAGGCAGGGACTATAATAATGCTTTTATATTAGTAGAAGTAAACGATATAGGACAACAGGTAGTAGAAATACTACATCAAGAAGTAGAATATGAGAACATATTAAGCACAGTACAAGAACAGAACAGACAATATGTAAGTCCTGGCTTTGGTAAAGCAACAAAGTTAGGTGTAACTACTTCTAAACAAGTTAAAAGACAAGGGTGTTTTACATTTAAGTCTTTACTAGAAGAACAAAAATTATTGATATTTGATGAGCATATAATACATGAGATATCAACATTTATTGAAAAAGGAAACACATATCAAGCAGATGAAGGTTATCACGATGATCTAGTTATGTGTATGGTATTATTTGGGTGGCTGTCTAGTCAAAACTTCTTTAAGGATATGACAGATGTTAATGTTAGAGAAGGACTATATGGACAACAGATGGGAGAAATTGAAACGAATCTCACACCTTTCATTAGAATAGATGGACAAGAACCCGAAGTAGAAGTTATAGGAGATGATGTCTGGTTATTAGAAGATGAGTATAATCCAGGCAACATGCAGAAAAAATTAAGAGATTTAATAAACAGATAATGTATTTACAACAATATTGTCGTATTTACAAAATTGTAAGTCTAACTTTTGTCATGTATAAATAGTAGGATGATAATAAAAACTTGTGTCATTCATAAGATAATATAAAACCGAGGAGAAAAACATGGCATTTCAGCTATCACCAGGTGTTCTTGTTAGAGAAACAGATCTTACTTCTGTTATTCCAGCAGTAGCTACTTCTATAGGAGCTTTTGTAGGTAATTTCAGATGGGGACCTGCAGGCGAGATCACAACAATTAGTACAGAAAACGAACTTGGTGCCAAGTTCGGACAGCCAAATGACGATACAGCAGTTGACTTTTTGACAGCAGCGTCATTCTTGGCTTATGGTAATAACCTTCAATTAGTCAGAGCTATTGACGATACCACAGCAACTAATGCTGTAGCATCAGGCTCAGCGACACTAATTAAAAACGATGAAGATTATGACTTGAACCATTCTACTGGTTCAGGAACTAACGGCATGTGGGCAGCTAAGTATCCAGGCTCTTTAGGAAACTCTCTTAAAGTAGCTATTGCAGATTCCAGTAATTTTGACACCAACTCTGTTGCGTCAACTACTGTTACAGCAGGTGGATCTAGCTATAGTAGTGCACCAACTGTTACATTTTCAGCTCCGGCTTCAGGTGTTACCGCTACAGGTACAGCTACCGTGGCGTCAAATGCAGTTACAGCAATTACTATTACTAACCCAGGTAATGGTTATACCAGCGCACCAACAATTACAATTAGTGGCGGAGGCGGAACTGGAGCAACAGCTACAGCAACACTTGCAACTGATTGGACATATAAAAATGAATTTGATAGAGCACCACTTACATCTACAAAAGTAGCAATACAAGGCGGTTCAAACGACGAACTTCACATTGTTGTTATTGACGAAGATGGAGCTTTTTCAGGCGTAATAGGAACAGTCCTAGAACGATTCGCTCATGTCTCTAAAGCATCCGATGCTAGAGGACTAGAAGGCGGTTCATTATTTTATAAAGATGTAATTAATTCGCAGTCTAAGTATGTTTACTGGACAGACCATCCTGCAGGAGACTCCACATGGGGTAACGCAGCATTAGGTCAAGCATTTACATCAGGATTTACAACAGCAGAAGCAACAGTAAGCCTTTCAGGCGGTGTTGATGATGCACCTGACTCAGGTGACTTACAAACAGCTTGGAGCTTGTTTGCAGATGCAGAACAAACAGATGTAAACCTTCTTATAACTGGAGCAATGGGTACTACAGACCAAAAGTATGTACAAGATAACATTGCTAAAGTAAGAAAAGATTGTGTTTCATTCCATTCACCAGTACTAGCTTCCGTTGTTAACAACGCAGGCTCAGAGGTATCAGCCATTACTACAGACAGAGGTAGTTTAGCTGCCACTTCATATAGTTTTATGGACGGTAACTGGAAATACATGTATGATCGTTATAACGATGTATACAGATGGATTCCATTAAATGGAGACACAGCAGGTTTATGTGCAAACACAGACGCAGAAGCAGATCCGTGGTTCTCACCAGCAGGATTTAACAGAGGACAAATTAGAAACGCTGTTAAACTGGCATGGAGCCCTACTAAAACAAACAGAGACGAACTATATAAAATTGGTGTAAACCCAATTATTAATAACCCAGGAAATGGGATTGTATTGTTTGGAGACAAAACTCTATTAGCAGCACCTAGTGCTTTTGATAGAATTAATGTTCGAAGATTGTTTATTGTATTAGAGAAAGCAATTTCTACTTCAGCTAAATTCCAATTATTTGAATTTAACGACGCTTTTACTAGAAATCAATTCACATCACTTGTTACACCTTTCTTAAGAAATGTACAAGGCAGACGTGGTATATTTGACTTTAAAGTAGTATGTAACGAAAGTAATAACACAGGCGAAATAATCGACACCAACCAGTTTGTTGCAGATATTTTCATTAAGCCTGCTCGTTCTATTAACTTTATTACATTAAACTTTATTGCTACTAGAACTGATGTTAGCTTTGAAGAAATTGGCGGTTAACTGTATAAATAACTATTAAGGACTAAGGAGAAAAACATGCCTAATATAACACAATTTAAATCAGCATTAGCTGAAGGCGGTGCAAGGCCTAATCAGTTTCGATTGAGCATTCCATTCCCAAGCGATGTAAAAGACGCAAATCAAACAGACCTGTTATTAGTTAGCGGAGCAGCGTTACCAGCATCAACTGTCAACCCAGTTATTACACAATACAGAGGTAGGGAAGTTAAATTTGCAGGTGAAAGAATTTTTGATCCGTGGACAATCACAGTAATCAATAATAACGACTTCACATTAAGACGAAAGTTTGAAGAATGGATGGACATTATTAATGGTAGAGATGACAACGAAGGTGAAATTGAATGGGATAAATACCAGACAGATATTACTGTAGAACATCTAGACAGAAATGATGCACCCTTAACAGGCGGTAAATATGTATTGGTTCAGGCTTTCCCAATTAACATGTCAGAAATTGCATTACAATATGCACAGAACGACATTATTGAGGAATTTACTGTAACATTCCAATATCAAACATATACAGCCCAATAATTGGGACTGAGGATATATAATTATGGACTTATTTGGATTTGAGATCAAGCGGAAGGATAACGCAGCGAACGAGAAATCGTTTGTTGCTCCTTCACAAGATGATGCTATTGAAAGCATACGAGCTGGTGGGTATTATGGCACCTACATGGATTTGGAAGGTGTTGCCCACACAGAGTCGGAGCTTATTAAAAGGTATCGAGACATCGCCGGGATGGCAGATGTCGATACAGCAGTAGAAGATATTATTAATGAATCAATAGCGCAACTTGAGAATGAATCACCCGTTGAGCTCAACTTAGATGATGTAGATTTATCATCTGCAGTCAGAAAATCAATCCAAAAAGAATTTGAAGAGATTAAAAATCTCATGGACTTTAAAAATAGAGCCCAAGATTATTATAGACGATGGTATATAGATGGAAAAATATTTTTTCATAAAGTCATCGATATGGAAAACCCTAAAGAAGGGATCAAAGATATTAGATATATTGATCCAAGAAAAATTAGGAAAGTGCGTGAAGTTAAGAAGGAAAAAAATCCTTCTGGCGTAATGTTTGTTAAAGCAGTGGAAGAGTTCTTTATCTATAATGATAAAGGAGTTACTTCCAAACCAGGAGCTTATGTAGCACCTGAAAATCAGCAAGGGCTGAAGATAACAAAAGACGCCATAGCATACGCACCAAGTGGTTTGGTAGATCACGATAAGAATATTGCATTATCGTATCTACATAAGGCAATTAGGCCAGCAAACCAACTTCGTATGATGGAGAACGCAGTAGTAATTTATAGAATTACAAGAGCTCCAGAACGAAGAATATTTTATGTAGATGTTGGTAACTTGCCGAAGATGAAGGCAGAACAATATCTAAAAGACATCATGGATAGATATCGTAACAAATTAGTTTACGATGCTAACACAGGTGAAATTAGAGATGATAAGAAGTTCATGTCTATGTTGGAAGACTTTTGGTTACCCAGAAGAGAAGGCGGAACAGGTACAAGTATTGATACATTGCCAGCAGGTCAAAACCTAGGGCAGATAGAAGATGTAGAATACTTTCAAAGGAAGTTATATCAGTCCTTGAATATACCTGTATCGAGATTAGAACAACAGGCTGGACTAAATTTTGGTAGAGCAGCTGAGATAAATCGAGACGAGATGAAGTTTACAAAATTCATCATCAAGTTAAGAAGAAAGTTCTCGGTAATGTTAAGCGATCTTTTAAAGACGCAGCTCTTACTAAAAGGTGTTATGACGGAAGACGATTGGCATAGTATCAAAGACGATATAGAATTTGAGTTTGCCACAGATGCTTATTACACAGAGTCTAAGGAACAAGAAATTCTTAGAAGTAGAGTAGAAGTATTAAACGGTCTAGCAGCATACATAGGAACATTTTTTAGTAAGCGTTACATACAAAAGAATGTATTAATGTTAACGGATGAGGAGATTGATACAATAGAAACAGAGATTATGGCAGAGCCACAATACAGTAGACAGTATCAATGGAGTCCATTACAAGCAAGTAACCCGGATCAACCGGAACCTGCAGGTAATATAAGTAATGATGTACCAGGAGAAGGAAACCCTGTTCCTGGACCTGATAATGGAGCATAATATGGCAGAAGATAGAACACAAGAAGTTAAAGATTTGGTAGGCAATATCATAGCTGGTAACAGCGGTGAGGCTCAACAACAATTTAACGATCAGATGGCATCTCGAGCACAAGAGGCGTTAGACGATCAAAAGGCAGGAGTAGCAGCAGACATATATAATAAACATACTGTTGACCCTGACATGGAACCACAGGGAGTATCATTAGATGATGCACTTGTGGATATAGATCAAGATACAGGGCGACCTGTAGAGACAGGAGAAACAAATGGCGAAGACATTTAAAAATTTTAGAGCAGGAGTTATTACCGAAAGTCCTGTTGATGGTGTAGCTAAAGGCTCACTAGACGGAGATAAACATTTATGTGCATCGAAAATTATGCACAAAGAATGGAACGAAGGTACACCTATTATAGGTGAACACGCAGAACCAGTAGACGGAACAGTCTCTTGGTATAAAGTAATGTTTGAACACGGTATAGAAACAGTTGAAGTGAATGATCCTAATGTCGAGATCCTTGAAGAAGGACCTCATATGAACCATAAGAAAAAATCATATTAAACTAATTAAAAGGAAATCACATGGCAGTCACAGTAAATAACTTAAAACTCACCCAAGTCCAGGGTGTAGTATCTGTTAGGGGGACTGCAGCAACCGGAACAATTGCTTTAGCAACAACACTAAAGAAATCTACTGAGACGCAAAGCTCCCCAGCAGTCAATATAAAAGGACTACATTGGACTTTATCTAGCGGAGCTAGCGCTAAGGTTCAACGAAACTCCGTTGTACTATTTGAACTACAAGAAAGTGGTTCATTAGATATGTACGGGTATGCAGAGAACTCAGAAAACACATCTGATATAGAAGTAGCTATTGCCGGTGGCGATGGCGGTACTGTTATAGTAGATTGTGCTAAAGTTTCTGGTTACGGTTCACAACAACATCAAGACGCACCACTAGACACTAATGATTCAGGAAGTGTTTATGACGGTGGATCTTTAGGTTAAGGAGAAATAAATGAGACTTATTAAAGAATTCAACGAAAGTATTAACTATCTCACAGAAGATAGTAAAGATCCTAAGAAGCCTAATGTATTCATTGAAGGTGTATTCTTACAATCAGATTTAAAGAACAAAAACGGTCGTGTATATCCTAAAGAGATTATGCAACGAGAAGTTAACAGATATGTTAACGAATCTGTCAACACTAAAAGAGCTTACGGAGAGTTAGGACACCCAGAAGGACCTACTGTAAACTTGGACAGAGTATCTCATATGATAGTTTCACTAAAGGAAGACGGCAGCAATTGGATTGGTAAAGCCAAAATTATGGACACACCAATGGGTAAAATTGTAAAAGAACTTATTAGCGAAGGCGCTCAACTTGGAGTAAGCTCCAGAGGATTGGGCTCTTTAAAAGAGAGGAATGGCATTAATGAAGTACAAGATGACTTTATGCTTGCCACAGCAGCGGATATTGTTGCAGATCCTAGCGCTCCAGACGCTTTTGTATCCGGTATTATGGAAGGAAGGGAATGGGTTTTTGTTAATGGTAAATGGACAGAACAAGACATAGAAGAAAGCAAGGCAATAATTAACAAGGCTTCTCAGAGAGATTTAGAAGAAGCTAAATTTGCAGTTTTTAGCAATTTTCTAGATAAACTGTCTAAAATATAATAGAAATCTGTATAAATATAAATAGTTTATTAGATTATATTAAAATTAAATAATCCTAAGAGGAGAGTAACATGGGAGTAGAATCCAAAATCAGAGAACTTCTAGAAGGCAAGTTGCAAGACGATGCTGTAGAAGTACTTGACGAACTAGCGGCAAATCGTCCATTAGATAAGTCAAGCAATGGAGATGCTAAACCACCCCTACAAGGTAACTCTAATCCAAACCCAGAACAGCAAGACCTTAGTGGTTCAAGCAACCCTGAAGGCGGATTAACAAGCCCAGTAGGAAAGGAAGCGTCAGCTAAGGCTGGCAGTGCCCCTAGACCTTCAAACTCAGGCGCTGGTAAAGCACCTAACTACAACGATGGAGAGGCAACTCAAAGCGTTGTAGCACAATCTAGCTCTAAAGGTAATGTACATCAAGAAGAAGTCGAAGAGACTGAAGATGAAGTACTAGAAGAAACACCTGAAGTAGCAGACGAAGAGATTGTTGCAGAGGAAGAAGTAGTCGAAGGCGAAGAAGTAGAATATGTTGAAGAAGGCGAAGAAGAAGTTATTGCTGAATCTGAAGAAGACGAAGTAGAAGCATCTGAAGAAGAATCAACAGAGGAAACTTTATTCGAAGAGGACATTGCTAACTTGTTCGCGGACGAGGAGCATCTTTCAGAAGAATTTAAAACACAAGCAGCTTCATTATTTGAGGCATCGGTTGTGGCCAGAGTCAATCAACAAATGGAATCCATTGAGGATGAGCTTGTTGAGGAAGCCAATAAGGCTTTTGATGAGGCAAAAGAGAAGCTCGTAGAAAATGTAGACAAATACCTCAGTTATGTAACTGAGCAATGGCTTAAAGAAAACGAGCTAGCTGTTGAGAACGGCTTACGCAACGAAATTACTGAATCATTCCTTAACGGTATGAGAGAAGTATTCAAAGAACATTATATTGATGTTCCTGAAGAAAAATTCGATGTGTTGGCAGAACAACAGTCTGAAATTGATGAGTTAAAATCTAAGTTAAACGAAGAGATTAACAAGTCAGTTGCAATCAGCGAAGACAGAGAACAACTACAAAAGGAAAAAGTTTTCCGTTCCGTGGTTGACGATCTAGCTGAAACTGAAGTGGAGAAATTCGCAGGTTTAGTCGAAGGAATTAATTTCGACGGCGAAGACAAGTATATTTCAAAACTAAATGTTATCAAGGAAAATTATTTTCCTAAAGCGAAAGCTGATGATAGTGATAAGCTAGAAGATAGCGTTGATCAGGGAACTTTAACAGACAACACCGTGATGAGTAGATATGTACAAGGTATCTCTCAAGCAGCGAAGTTTGATAAGGTTAAAAATTAACATTTTTATAAATAATTAGGTTATAGAAATAACAAACAAAGTAAAACAAGGAGAAACTGATGTATCTTTCAGAAGAACTACAAAATAAGTGGAGCCCAGTTCTTGAACATCCTGAACTCAATGAGATCAAGGACCCGTACAAGAAGGCGGTAACCACAGTAGTACTCGAAAACCAAGAGAAGGCTCTTCGTGAAGAAAAAGAAGCTCTTTTCGAGGCTACACATGCTAACCAAACAGGTGCAAGCGTTGACAACTACGATCCTATATTGATCTCACTAGTTAGACGTGCTTTACCTAACCTTATGGCTTACGATGTTTGTGGAGTACAACCAATGTCTGGACCAACTGGTCTAATCTTTGCAATGAAATCTCATTTCACCAGTCAAACTGGCGCTGAGGCTTTATTCAACGAAGCAGACACTGATTTCTCAGGTGCAGGTACACATGCTGGAGCTAATCCAGTAGACGGTACTTACACTACAGGAAACGGGGTATCTACAAGCACTGCAGAAGGTTTTGGAGACTCAACTACACTAAATGAAATGGCTTTCTCAATCGAGAAAACAACTGTTACTGCTAAGTCCAGAGCGTTAAAAGCTCAGTACACAGTAGAACTAGCACAAGACTTGAAAGCTGTTCATGGTTTAGATGCGGAATCCGAACTTTCCAATATTCTTTCTCAAGAAATTCTTGCAGAAATTAATCGTGAAGTTATTAGAACTATCTACAAAGTAGCAAAAACTGGTTCTGCCAGCACAGCTACTGCCGGAACATTTGACTTAGATGTCGACAGTAACGGAAGATGGTCCGTAGAAAGATTTAAAGGTCTTTTATTTAATATCGAGCGTGATGCTAATGTCATCGCACAAGACACAAGGCGTGGTAAAGGTAACTTCATCATCTGTTCATCAGATGTTGCTAGTGCTCTTTCAATGTCAGGTGTACTTGACTATGCTCCAGCATTATCAACTAATTTAAATGTTGATGACACAGGTAATACATTTGCTGGCGTACTTAACGGTCGTTATAAAGTATACATTGACCCATATTCTGCAAATACAGGAGCTGCTAGCCAGTTCTATGTATGTGGTTATAAAGGCACAAGCCCTTATGACGCAGGTCTATTCTACTGTCCGTATGTTCCACTACAAATGGTAAGGGCAATTGACCCTGCTACATTCCAGCCAAAAATTGGTTTCAAAACCAGGTATGGCATGATAGCTAACCCATTCGTAATGCAGTCAGACGGCACTACAGATGGAGACACATTTACAGCAGACAGAAACCAATACTACAGAAGTGTAAAAGTTTCTAACTTAATGTAATTAGGTCTTTTCGGAAACGAATTAAAACGGGCTACTTAGTAGCCCGTTTTTTTGACTTGAATTTATTTTTGATTTACAAATTCGTTGAGTTTAACAGCTACTGCTATAACATCTTCAGCCGTCATTGGTTTTAGTATAGGAAACTCAGGATAAGGAATATCCTTTGCATCTTGTGCTCTACAAACATCTTGATGATATTTGTCTACAGCCATATTACGGTTTTGTTCTACTATACATTGTGCTTGACTAAGCAATTCGGCTCGTATTTCAAAGCCTGATTTATTCTCTGACATAATTTTCTCCTGTGTGTGTGTCAAGTCCAAATTTATTTTGGACATACTATATATACAAAAGGTATTAGTCCTTCTTTACTTATGGTTAGACATAAAGTATTATAAATACTAATAAGACAAGGTAACTAATATGGCATATTCAAAAAAGGTAGTAGATAGATTTAATGATGTTTTAAATAACCCAAAATCACATGGAGTTGGCAGGTTCGATCCTAAAGACCCAAATGTTGCTACAGGCATGACGGGAGCACCGGCATGTGGAGATGTTATGAAGTTAGATTTAAAAGTAAATCCAGATACTGATGTTATTGAAGATGTAAAGTTCAAAACATACGGTTGTGGAAGTGCTATTGCTAGTTCTACAATGTTTGTGGAAATGTTAAAGGGTATTACAATGACTCAGGCTTTAGAAATTAAAGATAAAGACATTGCAGAAGCTTTAGAATTACCACCTATTAAATTACATTGTTCTGTATTAGCAGAAGATAGTATTAAAAGAGCCCTACAAGATTGGGACGAAAAAAAGAAACATAGAAATCATAATAGGGGGCCTGAATGATAGAATGGACCGATGAAGCAATGGAACAAGTGATTGAAAGATTAGAAAAGAAAAAATCACCTGGTATTAGATTAGCATTGTTAGGCGGTGGTTGTGCAGGCTTTAAATATGATTTTAATTATGCTGATGGACCTAATAACGATCAGGATGAGGAACTAGACTTTGGAAAATTCAAAATGTGGATATGTCCTATGTCGGCAGGTTACTTAGCTGGTACAGTTATTGGATGGCGAGTAGAAGGATTGGTAGAAGAATTTACATTTTGGAATCCAGCAGAATCTAGCGCTTGTGGTTGTGGAGAAAGCGTAGGATTTTAATGATGGAGATAAAAAATGGCAAAAACATGGAGTGGAAAACTCACACATAGTGGTGTAAAGAAAGCAACATCACAGGGCGTCGGAGGAAGAGGTAGAAAAGTTAAACTTGCTACTTCCACGATGAATAAAAACAGAAAAAGAAGTTATAAAAAGTACAGAGGACAAGGTAGATGACAACAACCAATATTACGAATGTTTCAGAAGCATCGTGGAGTAATGCTAACCCAAATGAGTTAGACTATTTGCGTCCTAACGCATTTAAATTTCAGATACATAACATTCCTAATACAAGTTACTTCTGTAACGCTGCTAACATACCAGAAATGAATTTGCCACCTGCAATTCAACCCAATCCTTTAGTAGATATAGGACACCCAGGCGATAAAATAGAATTTGGTACTTTAATGATACGATTCCTCATACAAGAGGACATGAAAAATTATAAAGAACTATATGATTGGATGGTAGGCCTAGGTTTCCCTAAAGACAGCAAGCAATTTGCAGAATATACAAAAACACAAAACTATAGGTTCCCAGATATATCACCTGAGAGCTCACAAGGGTTAGGACAGTATAGTGATGCTACACTTACCCTATTAGATTCAAACAACAACGCAAAAGTGGTAATTAGTTTCGTCGATGCTTTCCCTACAAGTTTACAGGGTTTGGATTTTGAGATAGTAACAGGCAGTACAGATTATATGATGGGTGTTGCTATGTTTAAGTACTCATTATTTGAAATCGAAGTCTTATAATACCAAAAGGTACAATAACTAGTTGACTCTTACATAGCAAGAGTCTATAATGTATATATTATGATAACTCTAAAAGAACTACAAGACATGTGGCAAGAAGACTGTAAGGTTGATGAACTTAACCTTGGACAGGAGTCTACACGCATACCAGAACTACATTCTAAGTATCTTAACCATTTATCTACACTAAGACTACAATGTCGCAGATCCCAAAGTGAATTATTTAAAATGAGAAGGCTGAAGTGGAAGTATTATCGAGGTGAGTTAGATCAAAAGGAATTGAATGAAAGAGGCTGGGATCAGTACTTAGGTAACGCTCCTCTTAATAATCAGATGAATGAGTTCTTAGACACAGACGAAGATGTTATTAAATTAACCGATAAATTGGAGTATTTAAACACTTGTTTGACCCTGTGTGAGAGTGTTATGAAGTCGATTTCTAGTCGTTCTTTTGATATTAAAAACGCAATTGAATGGACTAAGTTTACAAACGGGTCTTACTAGTGAAAAATATTTGGCCGGTATCTAGGAGCAAAAAAAGTTGATCAAGGTTTCTAAAAAAGACGAAGTACATATTAGTGTAGATACAGATCCAAGTACTGCACAAGAGATATGTGACTTCTTTACTTTTGAAATACCTGGTGCCAAGTTTATGCCTCTATACAAGAAGAAAGTATGGGACGGCAAAGCAAGATTGTTTAATATATACAACCGAGAATTATACATAGGTCTTTTGCCTTACTTGAAAGAGTTTGCAGAAACCTTAGAGTATAATATAGAAGTAAACATGCCTGACATAGGCGAAACCATAGACATAGATAGATTTACTAATGAATTGAGGTTACAATCCAATGGAAAACAAATCGAAATTAGAGATTATCAGAAAGAAGCGGTTACAAAGGCAATTAATGTTGGGAGAACTCTCCTCTTATCTCCAACTGCTTCTGGGAAGTCTCTTATTATTTATAGCCTTATCCGTTATCACCAACTGAAAGGTAGAAAGCAACTAGTAATTGTGCCTACTACATCTTTGGTAGAACAAATGTATGGAGACTTTCAGGACTATGCTACGGCAGACACTTGGCAAGTAACAGAAAATTGTCATAGGATATATGGTGGTAAAGAAAAAACAAATGAATATCCTATAACAATAAGTACATGGCAATCTATATACAAGTATCCTAAAAAATGGTTTGAACAATTTGAAGTAGTATATGGAGATGAGGCACACTTGTTTAAAGCAAAATCATTAACAACATTAATGAACAAGCTTACAAACACACCTTTTAGAATAGGAACAACAGGTACATTAGATGGAACTAAGACACATAGGCTTGTACTAGAAGGTGTGTTTGGACAAGTACACAAGGTTACAACTACTAAAAAATTAATGGACGATAAGCAACTAGCCACATTAAAAATTTTATGTTGTATGATTAACTGGAAGGACGCACATAGAAAAGAAGTAAAGGGTATGACTTACCAAGAAGAAATAGATTGGATAGTAACACACCCAGATCGTAATGAAATTATAAGAAAATTAACTGTTGCACAAGACGGTAACACACTTGTTCTATTTCAATTTGTAGAAAAGCATGGTACAGTATTACATGAAATGATAAGCAAAACAGTTAAAGAAAACAGAAAAGTATTCTTTGTATATGGTGGCACAGATACAGAGGTAAGAGAAGAAATAAGAGCTATTACAGAAACACAAAACGATGCTATCATCATTGCCTCATACGGCACATTTTCAACGGGTATAAATATAAGGAACCTTCATAATATTGTGTTTGCCTCGCCTAGTAAGAGTAGAATAAGAAACTTACAGAGTATAGGACGAGGACTTCGTAAAGGAGAGAACAAAGTATCATGTAATCTTTTTGATATTGGTGATGATTTAGCGTGGAAGTCTAAAAAGAATTACACACTTAACCACTTAATAGAGAGGATCAAGATTTATAACGAAGAAGGTTTCGATTATAAACTTGTTAAATTAGATGTCTGATATAAGCATATTAAAATTAATGGACGGCACTACAATCGTAGGCAGACTAACACAAGACGGAGATCTTGTAGAAATAGAACATCCAATAGAATTGGTGTCTAATATAACACCTGTTGGAAATATATTAGGTGAGCAAGTAAGTTTAAGACCTTATGTTGCTATAGCACAAGAACATATTTTTACTATAGAAAGATATAATGTTATTAATATATCTACTCTACAGGAAAATTTTGTTGACGGCTATGAAAGAATGGTAGAAAATATTTATTTCAGAGAACAACAATGGGACGGTGACTTAATGTCAGAGGAACCAGACTTAGATATAGATACAATGACAGAACTTGCAGATGCAATTATAAAGAAACAAATACATTAGGAGTATATTATGGCAAAAAGACGTGACCCTAACTCGGCACACTATATAGACAACAAGGAGTTCCTTGTAAAGATTAGTGCTTACCGAGAGGAAAGAATTGAAGCAGAAGAGAGTGGAGATGAAAGACCACAAGTAACAAATTATATAGGCGAGTGCTTTGTTAAAATAGCAAATCATTTAGCATATAAATCTAACTTTGTAAACTATACATTTAGAGATGAAATGATTTTAGATGGTATTGAAAACTGTCTTACATATATGGATAACTTTGATCCAGCAAAATCTAAAAATCCTTTTGCATACTTTACACAAATCACATACTACGCTTTCATTAGGCGTATCCAAAAAGAAAAAAGACAAATGGAAACTAAGTTCAAATATATTAAGAGCTTAGATATAGATCAAATCTTAGAACAAAGCGCAGACGGAAGTGAACACTCTAATGATTACCTAAGTTATATGAGAGGCATGATTGAGCAAGCAGAGGCAGATAATGCTAAAGCTGACGCAGCTAACGCAGGTAAAAAGATGCCTAAGCGTAGACCTAAATACTTAGATGAAAAAATTAAGGCAGAGGAAGCAGCAGCTAAGGCAGAGGAAGATGCGAAAAGCTAGTAAAGATATAAAAGGATTTTATGAGTGGGACTTTACAGACATTGTTGCTGAACTTCCTGACAAAGGTAAACTTATAGAAATAGGTTCTTATGTAGGCAAGTCTGCGGTATCTTGGGCTGAAGCATTTGAAAAGGCAGGTAAGGATTATACTATACATTGTGTTGAAGTATTTGTAGGTATAGGTAATACAGGTAGAGCTTCAGTAATGAATGAAGAATTAAAAACATTTCTGGATAGTTTAATGTGTACTGCTGAAGAACAAGAACAACAGTTTATAGAGAATACAAAGGGCTGGAATATAACATACGAAAAGAAACACTTTACAGAAGATTTTGAATTGGCAGAGGAGTATACAGTACTATGGTATGATGCTAATCATTCAGAACAATCTGTAACAACAGCAATTAATTATTGGCAGGACAAAGTACAAACAATGGTTATTGATTGTTATGATACGGTTCATCCAGAGACTATGACAGCAATAGATACATCTGGTTTAAACTTTAAACTATTTGAATTTAACAAGGGAACAAAGGGGATAGCATTATTTGGTTGAAAAGGTCAACCAAAAGCGCTAAGAGTAGGTTGATTCTTACTTCACCCTTATATATAATATCATATTATGAAACTGAGATACAGCGAAGCATTTTATAGCATACAAGGCGAAGGTAGATTTGTAGGAGTACCTAGTGTATTCTTAAGAGTCTTTGGCTGTAACTTTGAATGCGCTGGTTTCGGACAAGAGCGTGGCAAGTATATTGCTACAGACCAAATGCCTTATATGACAGATCCTAAAGGCGATAAAAATCACCCAGAAGCTTATAAAGATATTTCAGAACTGCCTGTCACGCCTGTAGGTTGTGATAGTTCTGCTTCTTGGGCTATGAAATATAAACATTTACAAATGACTAAGACTGTTGATGAGGTATATGAACACATTATAAGTCTTTTACCTAATGGAAGATTTGATGAGAAGAATGATATACATTTGGTTATTACAGGTGGAGAACCTTTACTCGGTTGGCAAAGAGTATGGCCTGAATTAATTAAAATGTGTATGGAAGTAGGTTTGACTAATGTAACATTTGAAACTAATGGAACACAATTAATTAAACCTGAACTAGCAAACTTCTTTAATGAAAATTATAAGGGTATACATGTAACTTGGAGTACATCTCCTAAGTTAAGTCTTAGTGGTGAGAAGAATGAAGATGCTTTAATACCTGACGCACTTGTTACAATGAACCAGGTTGTTAATTCTCACTTGTATAATAAATTTGTCGTTAGAGACATAACAGACTTCGAAGAAGTTGATAAGTTTTATCTAACTTATCAGAAAAGTGGCGTACAAATAGATGCTGTTTACTGTATGCCAGAAGGCGCTACACTAGAACAACAAACACTAACTGCTAAAGGCGTAGCAGAGGCTTGTATGAAAACAGGATACAAGTTTAGCCCTCGATTACATATCGATTTATTTGGCAACGCTTGGGGTACATGATGAAATGGAAACAAATTAAAGAAACATTATGGGGACAAAATCCTCAGCAAGAAATTGATACTTGGAAAGATCCAGATCCAGATGATGTAACAATAGATAATGCTTACAAAACAAGATGGATTTGGTACCATACAATCCTAGCAGTAGAATTATTTCTAGTAGTTATTATTCAACTGTTAATACTATTTTTATTGGCGGTAAAACTATGACAGGTGACGCAACAAAACTTTATATATCGTGGGAAGATGTTAATGAATTAGTCTTTAAATTATTTAAAGAGTTAGGAAAACAAGATATAGACAAAGTGGTAGGCATATCAAGAGGTGGATTAATACCTGGTGTTATGCTTTCACATTGGCTAGGCGCTGGCTTTGAACCACTTGAATGGCAAACTAGAGATGGTGAGTTTCAAGATAAGATTAAAGCTAACGGATTCAACAAAAATTTAAAGGGCACTATTTTTGTTGATGATATATGTGATAGTGCCTTAACAATAAAACAGATCAAGGAAATTATTCCAAACAGCAGGTGGGCTGTATTACACCAAAAAGCAGACATAGAGCTTGACTTTGTAGGCGAAAGACTGCATAATAACGACAAAAGATGGATAGTTTACCCTTGGGAAACATAATCTCATACAGGAGACAAAATGATTAGTGAAGAGATAAAAGCTAGGTTACTAGAAACAGGACAAAGATTCCATGCGTCTGATAATATATCAGATGTTCTAGAGCCAGGCGATAAAGATAAATTGATTGATGAATTGGCTGGCAAGTTCCATGATGTTCTAAAGTCATTAGTAATAGATGTAGAAGGCGACCCTAACAGTATAGACACTGGTAGGCGTATGGCAAAAATGTATATAAACGAAATTATGTCAGGTAGATATAATAAAATGCCAGACCCTAACAGTTTTCCTAACTATGTAGAAGATGGTTATGAAGGTATGTTGGTTGTGAGAAGTGAATTGAAAAGTGTATGTTCTCATCATCACCAAGCAGTTCGAGGCACAGCATACATAGGACTTATTGCAGGAGATAAACTATTAGGTCTAAGTAAGTACACAAGGATTGCACAATGGTGTGCTATGCGTGGTACATTACAAGAAGAACTTAATGTTATGATCGCTAATAAGATACAAGAACATACAGGCGCTGAACATGTAGGTGTTTATGTACAAGCAACGCATGGTTGTTGTGAGAACAGAGGCATTAAGGCACATAGTTCCTTAACACAGACAACTGTATTAAGAGGCGGATTTAAAAATTCAGACTTGAAGAAAGAATTTTTCGATAACATTAAATTACAACAAGAGTTTGCACCAAGATAATGAATATTAATGGTAAACATGTAGTCGTTGATTTAGAAACACTTAGTACACATGCAGATGCATGTATTGTTTCTATTGGTGCAGTGCTTATTGACAACTTAGAAATCTCAGATACATTTTATATTAATGTTGATGGTAGAACTTGTAAAGAAGCAGGACTACATATAGAACCTGATACAATAAAATGGTGGGGCGAACAAAGTAAAGAGGCACAAGAAGCTTGGCAAAAGAATCCTGTTCCATTACAAGAAGCAATTGATAAATTTACATTATGGTATGGCAAAGAGTCTATTCCTATTTGGGGGTACGGTGCTAACTTTGATGTAGTAATATTAGAGAGTGCTTATAGAGCCTTGAACATGCCTTTCCCTTGGAAGTTCTGGGACATCTCTTGTTTAAGAACAATAATGAATGTCTTAGATAAAAGATTACCTAAGGCAAACAATCACAATGCGTTAGATGATGCTACGGCAGAGGCGAAAGTATTAATTGAGATATTAAAATCATGAGTAGAAAATTAGATTATGTAGTTTCAGGCACAAGTTATATGAGGTTTAGTAACCCAGGTATAGCTAAAGACGAAACGAATTCAAGCATTATTAATGTGCTTATAGACAAGCTGGTAACAGATGTTCACAGTCATAAATTTAGTATGTTATATAACGGACATACAGAGTCCAGCTTTGGAGATAGATTTACAGCATATAAGGATCATGTACATGAGATACATGCAGACTCAGGTGGACTACAAATTGTTACTCAAGGTATGACTATTACAGATGAATTAAAAGATAAAGTATATGAGAACCAGGCAAAGTGGGCTGATGTAGGTATGTGCTTTGATGAGATACCTGTAGTCCTTACAGGAGATAGATCAGATAGAAACGATACAAAAGCTAGGTTCTTTGACTTTGAAAATTATGAAGAACTAGCTCGTAAGACAGGTAGAAATGTTAAACGACAATTAGAAATATTTGAAAAGAATGATAGTAAGTGTAAACCTTATATTATCCTACAAGGTAATTGTGTTGATACATATCTTAGATGGTATGAACTTCTAATGGAGGAAGTACCTGCAGAATGGCATGATAGAATTGGTGGTGTAGCAATGGGAGCAGCAGCTCTAGGCACAGGTCCACTTGAAGATGTTAAACGAGCCTTTATTGCTAGTGAGATTGCTAAGGTATGGCCACAAGAAACTATGCACCTACATGTATTAGGAGTAGGTAGTATTAGGCGTATGATTCCTTATCTAGTCTTTTGTCAGAACGGTTTGTATGACAATGTAGAAATATCTTATGACTCTACTACACATAGCAGGGCGGTTGAGACAGGTTTATACTACATGGGACAAGGCACAACTAAGTTCAGTAGAAAAATGTCTAATTTGTATCGAGAAATGTACGATAATGTGCAGGAAACGATCCAATTAGGCGTAGAATTAGACGAATTTCACACCATTATGAACACACCTAGCATGAAGGCAAAAGAGAAATATGGCAATTTAAACAAATGGATCTATGTTAGAACAGCATTTATCCTTATGTCCATTAGAAACTTTATGGGGCATCTAGAACAGATGATGAATGACAAAGAAACCTTATTGAAGTTTACGGGTAAGATGAAACTTGACGGACAGTTCAGGAACCTCTATAATGTAACTAATCGTGAGCAGTTTGATGCTTGGGAAAATAACCAGTACTTAGGTGGTAGTATGAAATCAATGGCAGTAGGCACAGAAGCACCTAGTAGTTTAGAGGACTTATTTGAATGAATATATTTTTACTTAATGAAAATCCATTGTTGTGTGCAGAACAACATTGTGATAAACATGTTGTTAAAATGGTAATTGAATATGCACAGCTTATGTCTACAGCACATAGGTACTTAGACGGAGAATTATATGGAGAGCTTACAGACAAAGGTAGAAAAATTAAAAGGTGGCGACATCCAAACTCTAACATGGAGTCTACTTTATACAAGGCCAGTCATGTCAACCATCCAGATGGTTTGTGGGTTAGAAATAGTAATGCCAATTACGATTATCTATATGATCTATGGTTTAAATTATGTAAAGAATATACTCACAGGTATGGTAGGTTACACTTAACACAAGAAAAATTAGAACACTTACTTAGGTATGCACCTAAGAATATTCCACATGCTGATACAGCAGATGTAAAAGGCTTGCCACTAGCAATGCCTGATGATGTAAAAGGTGAGAGTGTAGTCAACTCTTATCGTAGGTATTACAACAAATATAAAATTGACTTTGCTAAATATACAAACAGAGAGGAACCAACATGGCTAACAAGGCATACCGTAAACGCTATATAAAAGTAAGCTTTCAGAAAGAAGGAGTACACTTCTTCCCTGGAGCAGATACAAATCCTAAATATGCTACAGGCGATTGGGATGATGTTAGCTTCTTAGGATATCCTCATAGGCACATGTTCCATTTCTATATTACATTAGGAGTTACACATAACGATCGTGATGTAGAGTTCATACAATTTAAGCGTGAACTAGAAAGAACTTTTGATCAAGGTGTAATTAAACTAGACCACCAATCATGTGAAATGATTGGCGAATCACTTATAAATTATATAGAAGAGAAGTATCCTAACAGAGCTGTTAGAGTTGAAGTATTTGAGGATAATGAAAACGGAGGCATCATAGAAAATGATTTATTTAGTTGATTTAGAATATGTAGAAACTAGATATACTGCCCAATGGAAAACAGAATTCCCTCAGCAAATAGCAGATGAGACTGGACAAGACATTACAGTTATTGAAGGTCCAGAAGAAATAGCAGCATGCACAACACCAGGTGCTTTTTTAAACTTTGCAGGCACAAACATTTATAAAGCAGAACAAGTAAAATTGTTAGCAGAGTACTTTAATAATAATCAGATTAAGAATGGAGATCACTTTGTTTTTGCAGACGCTTGGCATCCAGGTATAATTAATCTTAAATATATGTTAGATCTATTTCAGATAGATGCAACAATACATGCACTATGGCATGCAGGCAGTTATGATCCACAAGATTTTTTAGGTAGAAAGATAGGCAATAAACCTTGGGTTAGACATACAGAATTAGCTTTCTTCGATGCTATAGATAAAAATTATTTTGCTAGTAATTTTCATATAGAAATGTTTGCTAGTACATTCTTTAATCCTTCAGACGAAGAATATATTAATAGTAAAATTGTTAGAACAGGCTGGCCTATGGAGTACTTAGGTAACTACATACAAGCAGGTAGAATAGAAAAAGACAATATTATTTTATTCCCTCACAGAGATGCACCTGAGAAACAACTAAGTATATTTAAAGATTTAGAAAAAGAATTACCACAATATAAATGGATTAATTGTAACGAATATAATTTAACTAAGGTTGAATATAATCAGTTACTTGAACAATCCAAGATGGTATTCTCAGCAAACTTACAAGAAACATTAGGCATTAGCTGTTATGAAATACTAATGGCAGGAGGTATGCCTCTTGTTCCTAATAGACTATCTTATGTAGAAATGTATGAGGATATATTTAAGTACCCTACGCAATTTACAAAAGACTGGAAAGGATATCAAGACAATAAAAGTATTCTATTAGGCAAGATAGAAACAATGATGGAAAATTTTAATTCACCTGAAATACAAGGTGCAATTAAGAGTAATAGAGACACGCTGAAGACACAATACTTCTCGGCAACAAACATATATCAGGAGTTAATGAATGAGAAAATTTAAATATTTATCTACAAAAACATATGGACATGAGGAAGGCTTATCATGTGTATTTAGACAACCCTTGGCCTTACATAGTCATTGCAGTTTATTACATGGATATGCTTTATCTTTTAGTTTTAAGTTTGGTTGTGAGAAATTAGACGACAAGAATTGGGTAGTAGATTTTGGCAACTTAAAGGAATTAAAAAAGTGGTTGAAAGATTCTTTTGATCACAAACATGCAGTAGCAAAAGACGATCCTGAGATGGGAACATTTCTTAAACTAGAAGAACAAGGATTGTCAGAAGTAGTAGTAATGAATGGTGTTGGTTGTGAGAAATTTGCAGAACAAGCATTTCATTATGCAGATGAATTAGTAAGTAACTTGACAGACGGCAGATGTTATGCTGTCTCATGTGAAGTTAGGGAACACGGGGCTAACAGCGCTATATACGAGGGCTAACTTATGAAAGTAGCTCTAGTTACAGACACCCATTTTGGTGCCAGAAGTGATAGTCTAGCTTTCGATGCTTACTTTGCTAAGTTTTATGACGAAACATTCTTTCCTTATTTAAAAGAACATGATATTAAAACTGTATGCCACTTGGGTGACATATTTGATAGACGAAAGTATATAAATTTTAATACATTGAAGTCCTGTAAAAGATACTTCTTTAAACAGGCAGAGGATTTAGGTATAGACATACACATGATTCCAGGTAATCATGATACCTATTTTAAAAATACAAATGATGTAAACAGCCCTGACTTATTGTTAGGAGAATATAACAACATAACATTATATCAGGAACCAACAGAAATAATGTTAGATAGAGAGAAGGTACTTTACCTTCCATGGATATGTGGTGAGAATTATGACAGGACTATGGCCAAAATTAAAGAATCTGACGCAAAGACTTGCTTCGGACATTTCGAGTTCGCAGGTTACTTCCTTCTTCCTGGAATGCCTAATCTCCATGGCATGGATACTGACGCTTTTGTTGACTTTGATCTTGTGGTCAGTGGCCATTTCCATCATCGCCATAGCAGAGGGAATATTACATATATGGGCAACCCTTATGAAATCACTTGGTCTGACTATAAAGACCCTAGAGGTTTCGCCATATATGACACGGTTAAAAGAGATTTGGAGTACATCAACAACCCGTTTAGAATCTTCCACAAGATTTATTACGACGATTCAGATTTCGAGGGGAGCAATGCCATTAGCAATTTTGATTTTACTAGTGTCGTTGGTTCTAATGTTAAACTAATTGTAAATAAAAAGACAGACTATAAAAAGTTTGATGTCTTTGTAGACAAATTATACACATGCAATCTAATTGATCTAAAAATTATTGAAGACTTCTCAGAGTTTGAGGATGAGGCATTGGGTGAGGAAATAGATCTAGAAGATACAATGACATTGCTAAAAGAATATGTTGATGTTGTTGAAACAGATTTAGACAAACAACGAATTAAAAATTTACTACAGAGCCTATACATCGAGGCACAAGATACAGTATGATACAATTTAAAAATATTAAATGGAAAAATTTCCTGTCGACTGGTAATGCTTATACAGAGATTGATTTTACAAAGTCTCCTAGTACATTAATTATAGGTGAGAACGGTTCAGGTAAATCTACATTATTAGATGCTTTGACATTTGCATTATTTAATAAACCTTTTAGGAATGTATCTAAGCCCCAACTTATTAATACTATTAATGGCAAGAATTGTTTAGTAGAAATAGCATTTAGTATAGGCACAAAGAACTATACTATTAAGAGAGGACTACAACCTAGAGTATTTGATATTACAATTAATGGAGACTTGTTAGATAAGAATGCTAACATAAGAGACTTCCAAAAATATCTAGAAGAGAATATTCTAAAACTTAATTACAAGTCTTTTACACAAATTGTTATGTTAGGTAGTGCCTCATTTACACCTTTCATGCAGTTACACTTGGGTGCTAGGCGAGAGATTATTGAGGATATATTAGACATCAGTATCTTTACAAGCATGAATGCTGTACTTAAAGGCAAGCTTACACAATTAGAAAACGATAAAAGAATTATAGAAGGTGAGATAGATGTTGCAAAACAAAAGTGTAATCTTCAAGAAACATATATAAAAACATTGGAGGATGATAAATCATCTAAAGTCACACAGATCTTAAAAGACATTAAGGAGACTGATAATGCGATCGAGACGGCTACTGAAGAAGCTCAGCGATTCGGGAAGGAGAAGCAGGAGGTTGGTCCTGTTAGCGAAAAGAAAAGAAAACTTGAAGAATTTAGAAGCAAGTTCGAAAGTCAAATTGCCAACCACAGAAAAGAACTAGAGTTCTTCCACAACAATGAAGAGTGTCCTACTTGCCAGCAAGGCATAGAACACGATCACAAAGATTTAATGACACAAAGAGATGAACAAAAAATCTCTGAACTTGAAACAGCTCTAGAAGAACTGAATACGAAGTATAGCGAGGTAGAAGTATTAGTACAAAAGGTTCAAGAGTTAGATGAAAAGATAATAGAAACAAACAATGAAGTCATTACACAACAAAGAATACAACAGCGCCTACAGTTAGAACTTAGTGATACAGAACACAAGACAGGCAACATTAAAGATGAGAAAACAAAACTTAAAACTCTAGCAAAGAGTACACTTAAAAAGGTTGAAAGTAGAAGTGAACTAAGCAACAACGAACATTATTTTAATGTTGCTAAGTCTATGTTACAGGATACCGGAATCAAGACAAAGATTATAAAAGCATATCTACCTATAATAAATAAATTAGTTAACAAATATTTAGCAGCAATGGATTTCTTTGTTCAGTTTGATTTAGACGAAACATTTAAAGAAACTATTAAGAGTAGAGGCAGAGATAAATTTAGTTACGCATCTTTTAGTGAAGGTGAAAAACAAAGAATAGATTTAGCATTAGTTTTTACATGGAGAACTATTGCTAAGATGAAGAACAGCGCTAGTACAAATATTTTATTATTAGATGAAGTGTTTGATAGTAGTTTAGATGTTAATGGTACAGACTATGTTATGGAATTGTTGAACACAATAGGCGAAGATACAAATGTCTTTGTAATCTCGCACAAGGGTGATCAACTATTTGACAAGTTTAGATCTGTAGTTAGATTTGAAAAAAGACAAAACTATTCTGTATTAGAGAATAGGAAAAAAGAAAATGAAATACACTGAACAATTTGCCAAACACGAATACTTAACAGACAAATGCTGGCCACATACATATGGTCCTAAGATTTATGATGACTTGTTTGAACCTATACAACATACAGTTAGAAATTATTTAGAGTTAGGCTCTGCTTATGGTGGGTCTGCTTTATTAGCTAGAGATTATTTTACTAGGGCTACAGTATGGACAGTAGATATTGTTAGTCCTAATAGAAGAATACAATCCTCAGATAGAATTATTACATTACAAGCAGACGCATATCAAAAACGAATAGCTGATATGTTTCCACCTGACATGGATATTATTATTGATGATGCCTCACATAATATAGAGCATCAACAAAAAGCAATTGAATTATATCTTTCTAAACTAACAGTAGGTGGACATTTTATTATAGAAGATGTAGAGTCTCCAACAAACTCTTTTAAATTGTTTGATAAAAAAGTAGACGAGGTTTATAACAAATTAAAGACTCGAGGTAATATGTATCTTGACTATGAAGTATCTACATACGAAGGCCCAGAGTACTATGCTAATGTAAAACCTGGAAGAGAAGAACAAGCAGAAGAAGAAATGAAAGAGTATGGTGAGTTAAGACTAAAAGCAAAGAATGATAACTTATACATTGTAAAGAGAAAAGTATGAATAATGAAAATATCAAAGTTATATTAAGAAATCCATTACAAGTAAAAGTCCAAGAAGGTTATAGTGACTTTTTAGAATACACTATTCATCCTTTAGATACACCTATTAAAGAAGCTTGGTTAGAAAAACTTAGAGATATACTTAGACAAAATTTACCTATTGACAATGACTTTTGCCACTTAGGTTTCCCACAGACACATAGGGACTTACCTTTTCTATGTAATAGACTCAACGATTGTAAAAGAATAATAAATGAATTTCCCTGGGAAGACTTTGTACTCAGACCAATAAAAATAACAGAAACATTTACACCTGAATTATGTGTAAGAGAAGAGTCGGTTCATACAGGTATCACAGGAGGCGCAGACGATTGGGTTAATCATGATGTAATGAATACTCTTCATAACTATTTTGAGAAAATGAATGGTACAATAGAAAATCCTTCTCCCTATATAGCAGCAGCACAAAAATGGCCAGAGATAATAATTGATGATGTTATACATTATCCTAAAAATGTAGATCAAAATACACCATGCGCACAGGCAATAAAAGATCTAAATTTAATATGTCATGAGATGGAATCATTAATTAACGCAATGAAAGCAGGGCTAGATGCTACATCAACAACTATTGTACAATGGAACAGATCAGATAGATGGCCTTTAGAAGACTATATGAGAGATGGATTCGTACAAAATAGATACAAAAGAGTTCCTGGTGGTGTATATTTACATTGGAGTCAAGTAGGTAAAACATTATTAGAAGTATTCAATGATGAAGGTGCTCCTAAGTTAGACAAAACAACCTGTGAGGCTATAACACATTTGGATTATTATAGTGCAATGTTTGATATACATTGGGGACCTGATCAAGACTGGGCACCGGATACTTTCTGGCCTTGGTTAGAAGAGAATGGATTAGATCCTAATGATAAATATCTTTCATTAGGATTCATGCCTATAGGTCAAGTAAACTTAGAACAATCTTTCGGAACGGAAGATCCCAAGAAAATTTTAGCTATTAAAGGCAGGTATCTACATATACATAGTATAGAGTTCGATGGTATTAAAGCTGTGTATGAGTAAATGGCACGGTGGTAAAGGTAGTAAGCGACGACAAGGTAATGAAGATGCTTATAGAGATAATTGGGATTTAATTTTTAAAAGGAAAAAAATGATAGAGATATATGGAAAACCAAGGTGTCCTTTTTGTGATAGAGCTAAAGCACTATGCGAACAGAAAGGATTAGATTATACTTATAAAATGTTGGATGCAGACTTTACTGCTGAGGAGATGTTTGAAAGAGCACCTAACGCTAAAACATTCCCACAAATTTTTATAGACGGTGAAGCTATTGGAGGCTTTACAGAACTGGAGAAACTACATGGCTGAGTTTACTGGCACAGGTTATATTGCTTTGCCGCTAACAGTACATATAAAGGACAGTCCTATCCATGGACAAGGTCTTTTTGCTAAGGAAGACATTCCTATAGACACAGAGCTAGGAGAGGCACATGCTTTTCTAATGCAGGATTGGGATGGAGAAGGAGAGTGGGGTAGAAAAGAATGGATGAGAACTCCTTTAGGAGCTTTTATTAATCATAGTAATACACCTAATGCTCTTGTAGAAGTAAGAACTCCTGTAGAGTATCCTAATACCACAACACTAATTACAACCACTAATATTTTAGCTGGCGAAGAAATAACAGTATCATATGATGAAGGTACATTTTCATTACTAGGACTATGAGTTTTAGTAAAGAAACATATCGTCCGTTACCAGAAGGGTTGACAATATCTCAATCCAAAATAGATGGACTAGGGCTACACGCCTTAAAAGATTTCGAGGCAGGAGAGAAGTTTGGTGAGACACATGTATTAGTACATAGTAGAGACAGACATGAATGGATTAGAACACCTCTTGGTGGATTTATAAATCATAGTGATAATCCTAATTGTTTTATTACTACAGACGCAGGTGATAGAACATTATATGCAACGATGCCTATTAAAGAAGGCGATGAAATTACAGTCTATTATAGATTCAAAGGTTACGACGGCATTATACATAATGATACAGAACCAGATATAGGATGTTAAAATGGAAGAAGCAACGATAACAGAAAGTGAAACAACAGTATTGGATAAATTAGAGTTAATACCTTTTAACGATCCTTTATTAAAAAGAAAACCTAAACCTTTTGACTTTGATAAAGACAATGCAAAAGAACTTAAACAAAAACTTCTCAAGGCAATGCACGAACTTGGAGGTGTAGGACTATCAGCTAACCAAGTAGGAATAGATAAGGCAGTATTTGTTATAGGCGACGGTAAAGAAGAAGGACTACAAAAAGCATTCTTTAATCCTGAGATACTAGGTATAGGAAAAGACATGGAGTCTATGAAAGAAGGATGTTTATCCTTCCCAGGTTTGTGGCTTATGGTAAGTAGACCTAAACAGGCTATGATAAAATATTGGGACGAAGAAGGTGAAGAACATATGGAAACTTATGAAGGTGTAACGAGTCGTGTTATACAACATGAGTACGATCACATGTTAGGCCATAATTTTACATACAGAGTGTCTAAAATAAAATTAGATCGTGCTCTTAAAGCAATAGATAAAAAGATTAAGAAGTACCAAAGACGCCAGGCTCAGGCCAAACAGGCATAAATAGTATTAAAGGAGAAACAGATGGCAGATGACATATTTGACTTTGGTTTTACAGCAGTAGACGAACCTGATACACAGGCTTCTGCTCCTGCGCAACCAACTGTAGACTCAGACGCAATCTTAGATAAACTAGCACAACTAGAAGCTAAGGTATTGAACGCAGATAACTCTGGAATGGTTAATGAACACAGGGCATTAATAGAATCAGATGTATCTAGCAAACTTCGTGATGTAGAGGATCTTGTCCTCCCTTTACTTTACAATTTGCAAAAAAATCCTGAAAAGGAATATATTCATTGGCCAAATAGAACGGCTATTATTGACAAACAAATTGAAAAGATAAAGGCGGTAACAAGATACTATGAGCGAGTCTAACGGATTAAATAAAAACCAATTACAAAACGCATACCAAAGACCAGTAGCTAACATCTATGACTTGTACCTTACAGGTGCAATAGGAGATGCCAAAGACTATCAAGATTGGAATCAAATGATGAGATCAGCTACGGAAAATGATGTTGTTTACATACACATTAATTCTAATGGCGGTGAGATATTTACAGCTATACAATTAATGAGAACAATGCAGGAGACACAAGCAACAGTCATAGCTTCTGTGGAAGGTATGTGCATGTCAGCAGCCACATTACTATTCCTAACAGCAGATGTATGTGAAGTCTCAGAACATAGTCATTTTATGTTCCATACATACAGTTCAGGTAATTGGGGTAAGGGTAGTGAACAATTAGCCAATGTAATGGCAGATGATAAGTGGGCACGACATTTATTCAATACAGTTTATAAAGGATTTTTAGATCCTAAAGAGATGGAGTCAATGATTGATGGTAAAGATTTATGGATGAATCCTGCAGAAGTAGGCAAAAGACTAGAAAAAAGAAACAACCTGGCTAAGAAAGCTAGAGGACCAAAAAAGAAACAAAAAGCTTTACTTTCACCTACAAAGGCTTCATAATAATAAGCGTAATAGGAGAAACTATGATGAGAGAATTAAAAATATTTTTTACGGCAATGTTTATATTTGCTTTACTAGCAGCTTGGGCACCAAGAGCTAACGCAGCAGATACATCAGATGTAATTGGAGCACTTTTATTTGGAGGTTGGTTAGGTAGTGAAATACAAAAAGACAGACGACCTATTGAACCTTATGTAACACATTTTCCTCATGGAACAATCATTGTTCCTGGATTCAAACAAAGAACAAACATGCAATGCTTTTTTGAAATAGAAGCAGATGGCATGCCCAAGTATGCTGTACCTAACTGTTCTACTACTGGTAGCAGTTATTATAACAGACACACTAACACAAAAATCCTGCAACAGGATATGTATCCTTGTGGTAGTTATTGGGGATATGGTTGTCAGTACTTAGTTCAAAAGCTAAAAGCTGGAACCATTACAGGGGTATTTAATTTTAATTAAGGAGTAAGATGAAACACTTAAATGTGAAAGCCCTACTATTAGTAGGACTATTTTTCGTTATGACACCAGTAAAGGCGTCAGATGTAGAAGAAGTGATAGTGATCGGAGCTAATATAGCTCAAGGTTATTCTCAGCCAGAGTATGATGGCTCTGTAATAGAAGCATTAGATCCCACAAGAGTCTTTCAGCCAGGAGGCGTAGGCGGATTTGTAGGAGCAACAACACATGGAACAGATGTAAAACATACAGCTGTATATAGGAACGGAATTCCTGTTAACGACCCTGGCTCAGGGTGGTATGACTTTGGAACAGAAGTGCCTACATTCCAAACATTTAAAACAATCTCAGGACCTAATAGTACTTTGTATGGTAGTTCTTCAATGGCAGGAACAATACTTATGGAAGATACTTTTGATGGCAATAACTTTTTTACTAAAGGAGGAGACGGATTATTCTTTGTACAAGGTGGAACAGACTGGTTTCACATATCTAGATACAAAGGTTCCAACGGCTCTGTAAAAACAGATAACAACGAAGAAGATTGGTTTGAGAATGTAACACTTAAAACAAAAACAGAACTTGGTAATTGGAAAATAATTAATGTCCTACAGGATTACAAATATGATTATGATTCCTGTTACGACAGCAGTTGGTCTAAGATAGATACATGTACACAAGAAGGCACTAAGACAGATATTTCAGTAAGAAATGATTGGCTTACTGCTGGTTATAGTATGAATGATGTAACACATAACACAGGCTGGTCTGCTAAAAGTGAACGCTATTTTGTAGATGCTAATAAAGAAGTATTACCTGGTTTAATTCTAGGAGCACAGAACAATCAAGAAAAATATAATGATAAGTGGGATAATAGAACAGGTGTCTATGCCAACTACAATTTAAATGAATTTGGTTTTGGATATAGATTTGAGGAAAACGAACACATTTATAGAGTAGGTTATACTACACAAGGATTTAATCTATCCCTGGCAAATAGTTTTAGAAAGCCAAACTTATATGAAAGATATGGTGACGACTGGACATTTGCTAATCCTAATCTAAAACCTGAGAAAGGAAAAGGTGTTGAAGCATCTTATGGAGATGTTACAGCATGGTACTACGAATTTTCTGAAGGTATTGATTATAGTTACATGACATCTAGCTATGTGAATGTTGGTTCATACGATAGCAAGGGCATTAAATATAGTAATCATATTCTAACAGACAAAGGAGCCTTCCATGTGTTCGTACAATACACAGATTCAGACAGAATTAGAGTACCCAAATATAAAACAAAACTATCCTGGTATGGTGGTTCTGTATATGGATTTGACTACATGTTATCTTATGTAGGACAATTTGAAAAAGGATTAGAGTTTGATGGCAGACCTATTGATGATGTGTCTACATTCAACTTTAATATGGGATATTATCTAACACCCAGATACCGCGTAGGACTCCAAATTACTGACATTTTAGACAGAAATTTTGAGATTTTACCCGATTATTCAGCAGGTGGAAGGACAATTTCCTTGTCCTTAGACCTAAGTCTTTGATCTAACAGGAGAAAAGACTTCAAAAGATTAGCATAAAGTGCTTGACTCTTGGTTCTTAAGAGTGCATAATAGTATACATAATAAAGAAACAAGTAAAAAGTGAGGACTTTATGCCAAATCAAATAGAAGTAAAATCAATATTAGCCAAGTTATTAGCTACTGAAGACATCAGTGTTGAGCATGATGCGAAAGCACCAACAGCAGCATTTGATGTTAAAAACAGAAAGCTATATCTTCCAATGTGGAAGGACATGTCTAATGATATGTACGATCTATTTGTTGGACATGAAGTAGGACATGCACACGAAACTCCAGAAGAAGGATGGCATGATACAGTTATTGATAACCCTTCACTTAAAGGCTTTCTTAACATTATAGAAGACGCTAGAATTGAGCGTAAAGTAAAAGAAAGATATCCTGGACTTGTTAAGTCATTCCACAAAGGCTACCAAGAATTATTCGACAAAGACTTTTTTGGTGTTAAGGATAGAGACTTAACCAAACTTCCATTTGTAGATAGAGTAAATCTTCATTTTAAAATTGGACACTTACTTGGTCTTAAATTTACAGAAACAGAACAGAACTTCCTAGACAGAGTTGCAAAGACTGAAACATGGGAAGATGTAGAGTTACTTGCTAATGAACTAGCAGACATTTCCAAACAAGAAGCTGAGGACAGACAAGACGAACTAGAACCACTTCAACAGATGTTAGATGATTTAATGTCAGAAATGAATGATGCTCAAGAACAACAACCTTCATGGGACGACTATCAACCAGCTCACCAGAAAGAAGAAGAGTCAGAAGATGGCGAGGGTGAAGGCGAAGGCGAAGGTGAGGAAGACGATACTAAAGATGAATGGGGTAACCCTAAGCCAGGTACTCCAGGCGGTTCACAAGGCGAAGACGAGACAGAAGAAGAGTACTTAAAAAGAAACGAGAAAGAATGGGAAGCAGAACAACTAAAACGCCAAGAAGAAAGAGCTCGTAGACAAAAAGAATGGGAAGCAGAACAAAAAGCTGAAGAACTTTTTGCCAAAGACAAACAAGAAAACAAAAAGAAACAAGAAGAGCTTAAAGAAGCTATTGAAGAAGTTGAAAAGATGCATGGCTTCCTAGACAACGAAGGCCAAAAATCAATTACAGATGAGGAGTTTAGAAGAAACGAATCAGAACTTGTTGATGTAGACGCTAAACCAATCCAATACATTAGCCCTCAGAAAATGTTCAAGTCTAAAGACTGGATTGTTTCAATGGACGAACTATATGATTGGGAAAAATCAATTGAATTATCAGAAGTTACAAAGACTAGCGATGAATATTATGGTTATGACGATAAAGAAGTTCCTAACTCAGAACTTAAAGGCATAGCTTCTAAGTTATATCAAGAGTTTCTTAAGGACACAGCTCCAGTAATAGCATCCATGGCTCAACAGTTTGAACTTAAAAAAGCAGCAGCTGCTAACAAGAAGGCTAGAGAAGCTAAGTCAGGTGATCTTAATGAGGACAAGCTTTGGGCTTACAAATTGACTGAGGATTTATTCCAAAAGAATATGATTGTTCCTAACGGTAAGAATCATGGTATCATAATGTATGTTGATTTATCAGGTAGCATGCACAGACAAATGGAAGGTACTCTAGAACAGATGATGAATATGGCAATGTTCTGCAGAAAAGTTAACATTCCATTTGATGTATATGGTTTCTCAAACAATCGTCCATATGATTATGATACTAGAGAGTCTACTAGTCCTTGGAGTGAGAATAGAGACATGAACAAAAAGGCAATGCAGAATGTAGAAGACGGCGAAATCCTAATGACGGATGAGAATTTTGCACTTGTTCATATGTTAAGCTCAACATGTAAGAAAACAGATTTCATCAACGCAATGTCATACTTATTACTTATGAAAATAGGTTATGGTAGAGGTAGATATTACTCAGATGTTTATAATAATGATAACCCTTACCATGGAAATATCAGTAACGAATACTTTAGACTAGGAGGCACACCTCTTAATTCAGCAGTAATACTAGCAACTGAAGTGGCTAAGACTTTCCAAAAGAAATACAATGTAGAATTACTTACTACAATATTCTTAACAGACGGTGGTGCTACAGACGGTGTTACATACAGAAAAGCAGAAAGAGACTCTGAGGACAGAGTAGGAACTGATAGTGTATACTCAGATCAGATTGCTATTAAAGACGGTCCAATAGTAACTAGACTTCCACAGAAAGATGGTTACTCCAGAAGAGATAATGTTACTACACAGACACTCTTAGAACATTACAAAAGAGTTACTGGCTCTACACTAATCAACTTCCACATTGTTGACGGTAAAAGAGATGCCTTCCACTCAGAACATCAAGCAGATGTTTGGATGGATGAAGGTAAAGAAGCAGATTACTATATGTCCAGCGATTGGATTGAGAATGTATGGAAAGATGTACTTGCCAAGAAGTTTGCAGTTACTACTCCTAAATTTGGATACGACGCTAGGTTCCTTCTTAAAGGCAGAGATGATCTTAAGATTGAGAACAAAGAGTTAACTGTTAAGTCTAATAAGAAAGGAGACTTACTTAGAGGTTTCAGAAACTTCAACAAAGGCAAGAAGACTTCTAGAACATTCCTTAACCAAATCATCGATATGGTAGCTTAGATGATAGAACTACTAGAAAACGGCTCTACTAGCACCCCTCTAAGGGGTGGCCTAGTACCAGGTAATACACTAGGTACCCTGGATTTAGCCCCTGCCATAGCCCCTCTAAGGGAGAAAAAGATTTCAAAAGAATGTAATAAAATGCTTGACTCTTGGTTCGCCAGAGTGCATAATACATGTATATTAAATAATAAAAGTGAGGACTTATATAATGAAAGCAATAGATAGAGAAAACTTAATCCAGACCCTACAGTCACAGGACAACGGTACTGGAGTTTTTACCCGTAAACAAATCATCGAAACAGCTAGCTCAATAGGCTTAGGTTTCCCAGCATGGTTGGTGAACGGCAAGCCAGAAGTCAAAGTTGACAGAGGCGTTTATAATTTAACCAGTATGTTTGGTGGACAGGTTGCTCAGGCACAGCCCATTGAACAGGCTCAACAAGCACCTTTAGCAGTGGTTGAAACCCAAGCTCCACAGGTGTTGGTACAAGCTAAATTAGCTGTAGAAGTAGACGATCTTATCCCAGGAAAAGATGCTACTTTTGTACCATTTGGATTTTACAAGGACTTGAAAACAGTTCTTAGCACTAGCATGTTCTACCCAATATTCATTTCAGGCTTATCAGGTAATGGTAAGACTACAATGGTTGAACAAGTATGTGCAAACCTAAAGCGTGAGGCTATTAGAGTAAATATTAGTATTGAAACTGATGAGGATGATTTAATCGGTGGCAATACACTAGTTGACGGTAATGTCGTCTATAGAGAAGGGCCCGTCCTCACCGCGATGAAGCGGGGCGCTGTTCTCATACTTGATGAAGTGGATAGGGGTTCGAACAAGCTGATGTGCTTACAAGCCATCCTTGAGGGGAAGCCTTACTTCAACAAGAAGACTGGCGAAACCGTAACTCCTGCTCCTGGATTTAACTTAGTGGCCACGGCCAATACTAAGGGTCGAGGTTCAGATGATGGCAAATTTATTTCTGCCAACATACTCGACGAGGCATTCCTTGAAAGGTTTGCAATCACAGTCGAGCAGGAGTACCCTACAATGGCTACCGAGAAGAAGATTATTGTTAAGAAGATGGAAAAGGTCAACAATGTAGACCAAGACTTCGCGACACACCTTGTTACTTGGAGTGATGTTATTCGTAAAACATATTACGAAGGTGCCATCGACGAACTTATTTCAACTCGTAGGTTGGAGCACATTGTTAACGCTTTTGCAGTGTTCAAGGACAAGCAAAAGGCTGTTCAACTTTGTGTTAATAGGTTCGACGAAGACACAAAAGAGGCATTCATTGATTTGTATGCCAAGGTTGATCCAACTGTTGAATTAGAACAGCAGATGGAAGAAAATGCAGAACAGGAGATACATGAAGATGGCGAAGAATAAAACGCCAGAGTATAAGTTCAACGAAGGAGCTCTCATTAGGGAGCTCCAATCGTATATCGACAAGACATACTCTGGACATTACAGCAGAAACAAATTTCAATCCACAGAATTTATTAGTGATTGTGGACATGGAATTGGATTTACAATTGGAAACATTCTGAAATACGCACAACGATATGGTAGAAAAGGCACCACAGAGGACCATAGAAAGGATCTTATGAAGGTATTACACTACGGCATTATAGCGCTCTCAGAACACGACAAAAATACCGTAAAGCATTATTTAGACGATTAAACTCTTATAAATAAGATAGTAAGTACAGTTTAACTAAAGGAAAAACAATGGCGTATACAGTAACAATGACATTTACGAGACCAGATGAGTCAACTGAATTGCCTACTTTACAGGCGATCAATTCATCTCACAAGACATCTGCTGACACAGTAATGTCAGAGAACGGTGTTGCTAAAACTTATGATATAGATGGACTAGTAACAAGAGTCATCTATACTGCAGAAGATAAAGCTACATACGATAGTGCTAAGGCACTTGCTGATGATTTATCAGATGAATCAACAGTTAGAACAACATATAAATCGCAATGTGAAGCAGCTAATATTACTTGTTCAGTGGTAGATTCAGACGGTACTACAATCACAAGTTTCTAAAACAACAGAGGTTTATATTATGAATTTTGGTGAAAGAATAAATTACGAGCTTGACAATCATGTCGCCGTTTTAACAGTAAACGGAGTAGGTCCTCTCAATATAATCGACATACCGTTTTACAACGGATACAACGATGCTCTAGTAGAATTTAGAGAAGATGATTCTAGAGTTTTACTTATCAAGTCAGGCAATCCAGATCACTTTACAGCAGGTTTTGAAGTAGACACAATCATTGAAGGCATGAAGTCAGGCGCTGCTGGTAATACAATTACAGACAATGATATGGTTACACCTAAACCTATTATATCAGCAATCAAAGGTTTTTGTATTGGAGAAGGTGTAGGTTTGATGTTGGCAAGTGATTTTGTATTTGCAGATTCTAATCTAAAAATTGCCTGTCCAGAAACAAAACTAGGATTTAATGCTGTTACAATGCAGGTTAAATTCACTCAAAGAATTGGACACAATAGAACAATGGAATTTATGATGGGAGACATGCACGATGTTCATTGGTTAGATAGAGTAGGATTATGTACAAAGATATGTGATGGAGATGCTGAAGAACAAGCACTAGCATATGCACATAAAATTGCCAATAACAATGCACCTATTGCAGTCAGAGGAACAAAAGGTGCCATATGGCATACAGTAAACTCTCATAAGGACGAAGCCATAGACTTTGCTTTGTGGGCTAAGGACATGACATTAGACTCTAAAGATATACAAGAAGGTGTGGCAGCTTTCCTAGAAAAAAGAGCACCTGAATTTAAAAATGAATAAAGAGGATCAACCTTTAAGACAAACAAGACTAGGAGAGCATGGTTGTTTATCCTTTGCAGCTAGTCCTGGTTTAAAATATAAATGGTTATTACATGAGTCCCCAAGTTGGTTTGCCAGAGCTAAGAAAGTTCAAGGACCTGATTGGTATTGGAGTGGAGATGTAGAGCCAGTAGAATATGTATTTGATTCTTTAGGTTTTAGAAACAATAAAACAATACAAGAAATTAGCAACAATAAAAAATGGTGGTTAGTTGATGGTTCCTGTCTTGGACTGGCTCCTGGAGTTCATACAAAAGATATGATGTCTAATGCTATAACTGAATACACAGACATTCCTACCTATAATATGAGTATATATGGAGGAAGACCTGAGTTTATTGTTAATAATATATTAGAACTGTCTAAAAGATGGCAGAACCCACCTAGTAAAATTATATTATACCTGGCAGAAAATCCTACAGGAACATACAAATTAAAAAATTCTAATCAAATTATAAATTTGGATTATGCTGGTTCTATGTTAAAGGGTGGCAAGGCTTTTGACTTTTTTAAATCCTATGAGGAAGAAAGTATTTCAGTAGGTCAACATAGGTTGGCATATAAAACGATAATAGATTTGTGTATGAGTTTAAATATACCTTTAACTTGGCTCTACGCAGGATATGAATCCGATCTATCTATTCCTAATTTTGATATTTTTCAAGATCAGGATATTTTAGAGTGGTTCGGTTTTGCATCAACAGGATTTTTTGAAAAGGATGATTCTTTTGAAGTGAAACAAAACAAAGTTAAGGATATGATTATAAAACCTTTTATTGAATGCAAACAACCTTCAGATAAAACATTAGATGAAGTGGGGCGAGACTTATATCACCCTAGTGCAGCACAACAAAGGTTGTGGGCACAGAAAATTACACAACATTTTCTGGAAACAAAAAGAAACTTTTAAATGGTCCTATAGACCATTGACTTTTAGTATGTAAGAGCCTATAATACGGTTATAGGTTTAAAAATTGGAGTATATTATGAAACTTAGCAAAGAAACACTTGATGTTCTCAAGAACTTCGCAACTATTAATACGAACATTCTTGTTCGTGAAGGAAATTCGCTCTCGACTATTAGCACAGGCAAAAACATTTTTGCTAAAGCTGATATTAAAGATCCATTTCCTAAAGAGTTTGCTGTTTATGATTTGAACAGCTTACTTTCCCTACTTACTGTAATGGAAGATACTGATGTTGGCTTTGGAGACGAAAGTCTTAAAGTTAGCAAAGGCAATTCTGTTTTTGAATATTTTTATGCAGACCCTAACATTATTGTTAGTGCCCCTGATAAGAATATCGAAGTAGACAACTTCTTCCAGTTCGACTTATCCAAAGATGACATTGACATGATAATGAAGGCAGCAGCTATTACAGCAGCTCCTATGTTAAGCGTGATAGGAGATGGATCTGAGGTAGTAGTTACAGTAGGAGACCCTGCTACACCTAAGTCTAATTCTTTTAGACAGGTTATAGGACAAACAGATAAAACATTTGATGCTAGACTAGCTGTTGAAAACTTTAAGGTTGTACCTTCAGGCTATACAGTTATTTTATCTCAGAAGAAATTTATGTTCTTAGAAAGCAGCAACAATAACTTAAAATATTGGTTGGCGCTTGAGCGTTCATCAGTTATTGGAGAATAAAGATGGGAGAAGATCAACTAGAAGTAACTATCCGTGAAGCACAGAATGGCTGGGTAGTTGAATTAAACCGTGAAGGTGAGACAATGGAGTACATTTTCACAAGACCTAATCCAGCTATCAACTTGGTTAGGAAAGTAATGAAGGGAGAACTAGACCCTTTTGGAGGAGACGATGAGTAGTTTGACACCAGTAGTACCTGATTTCACAGTTAAGAAAACTGTGATGACTACAACAGGAGAAAGAAAGTGGGTTGAGATGAATAATGCTAATCTTTTCGACGGCAAGCGTGTCGTTGTTTTTGGTTTGCCTGGAGCATTTACACCTACATGTTCAAGCCAGCAATTGCCTGGTTATGAACAAGCGTATTCTCAATTTAGAGATGCAGGTATTGACGACATTTATTGTGTTACAGTAAATGATTCTTTTATTTGCCGTGAATGGGAAATAGATCAAAATTTAGTTAATGTAAAAATTATTCCTGATGGTAGCGCAGAGTTTACAGTTAAAATGGGTATGGATGTTCGTAAAGACAATCTAGGGTTTGGAATTAGATCTTGGAGATACGCAGCTATTATAGACGATGGACATGTTATTCAAGAATTTGTAGAGCCTGGCTTCGCAGACAATTTTGAAGGCGACCCATATGATATAAGTGCACCTGACAATGTTTTAGATAATGTTAAGGCCTATGGATGGCCTAGCAAGTATGAACAAGGCGTAGATGCTAACGGTAGTCCAACTACTGAAGGTAAGCAAATTAATCTAGAGTTCTCAGAAACGACAGATGTTAAGGAGACTTTTTCCTAGACCTTTTTACCCTCGGAAAAAGTGGCCAAGATTTTGGAGCAAAAAAAGTTCGCCTAATTTGGAGATGATATGACGACAACACCTGAACAGTTTTTATGGGTAGAGAGATACAGACCCAGGTTAATACAAGATTGTGTATTACCCGAAAGTGTCAAGAAACAATTTGCACAGTTTATTAAGAAAGGTGAGATACCTAACCTATTACTGTCAGGTACTGCAGGTACTGGAAAAACAACTATTGCTCGTGCTTTATGTAATGAGCTAGATTGTGATTATATCATTATTAATGGTAGTGATGAAGGTAGGCAGATTGACACTCTAAGAACTAAAATTAGGCAATTTGCCTCAGCTGTCTCTTTTGAGGGTAAGACTAAGGTTGTTATTCTTGATGAGGCTGACTATATGAATAGAGATAGTGTACAACCAGCCCTTAGAGGGTTCATAGAAACATTCTCTGAGAACTGTAGGTTTATATTTACATGTAACTATGCTAATAAGCTAATAGAACCCTTACACAGCAGGACTACTGTTATAGACTTTAAATTAGCACCCTCAGATCGCCCTGTATTAGCCGCTAAGTTTATGGATAGAATGAAGTATATCCTTAATACAGAAGGCGTGGAGTACACGGAAAAGGTGCTTGCTGAGCTCCTAATGAAGTACTTTCCTGACTATAGAAGGGTGCTAAATGAGCTACAGAGGTACTCAGCAGGGGGTATTATAGATGAGGGTATACTAAGTAACTTCCAGGAAGTAAATGCTAAGGCGCTTATAGAGAGCCTCAGGGGAAAAGACTGGCGTAAGATGAGACAATGGGTGGCAAACAATGTAGACACAGACCCTCAGGCTATATTCCGTCAGATATACGATATACTACTTCCAGAGGTTAAGAGTCCTGCTCGCTTAGTACTAGATATTGCAGATTATCAGTATAAGGCAGCTTTTGTAGCAGATCAGGAGATTAATTTAACTGCTTGTCTAACACAGATTATGGTTGATTCGGAATTTAAATAATGGCTAAAGACGCTTGGATTCAAGTTAGAGTAGAAAAGGCTAAAAGAGAAGAAATAAAGAAAGAAGCCGCTAAAAGAAAAATGTCTGTATCTCAATTAATGTTGGAGGGATACGAAACATTAAAGGAGGGTAAGTATATTGACTTTAAGTAAATTGTGGAAATTATGGTGTATGTCGTTAGGCGAGAAAGCTAGCGACGATTCAACAGAAGCAGATGCAGTAGCAGTTATGAGAACTATCGTTGTTCTTGTTAATTTCTTCACCTGTTTCTTTATTATCTCAGGAGTATTAAGACATTGGTAGACTCAATATTAGAAGGTTTCGGTGAGCCAGTCGAAGATATAAATGAAGAAGATTTCCAAGAGAAACTTAAAAAGATATCTCCTTTTGATTACGCTAACAGCATTTACACAAAAGATAACATTATAGTAGATGAAAGGACAGAAAAAGAATACAATCCTTTTATGGTAAATCGTGCAATGGGTATGGGTAAAGATACTTGTATTGCAGCTAATGAAATGAATTCGAGACACCACTTAGATAATAAAATGCAGTATGATTTCCTTATGGATGTTGTAAGAGAAGGCAAACGATTTAATAAGTGGCTTAAAAATGACGAAGAAAATATAGAGGCAATACAAAAGTTTTTTGGCTATTCTTTAATTAAAGCAAAACAGACCCTTAGTCTGTTAAATGATACACAAATTGATCTCATAAAAATACATTTGAAGTCTTCTAAAGGTGGAAAAGTATAAATACCTGTATAACTTAATTATTATTTAAGACATTACAGGCATATTGAGAATGAGTGATCAAGAGAATTACTTTAACATAGACTATCCAGGGTATTCACCTTTAGAAGTTACCTTAAACGACCCAGAAGATTTTTTGAAGGTTAGGGAAACATTGTCTCGAATTGGAGTAGCATCGAAAAAGGACCAAGTCCTTTATCAGTCTTGCCATATATTACACAAGAAAGGTAGATACTTTATAACACACTTTAAAGAACTATTTGCTCTTGATGGCAAGGAAGCAGACTTCCAGGATAACGATTTACAACGCAGAAATACTATTGCTAAACTTCTCCAAGATTGGGGTTTGGTAAAAATATTAGGCGAAGTAGAAGATTTAGCTCCATTGAGTCAAATCAAAATTATATCGTTTAAAGAGAAAGGTGAGTGGGAGCTAATCCCCAAATACAATATTGGAAAGAAAGTTAAATAAAAACCAGATAGAAGCACTTCAGCTAATAAAGACAGAACAGGATAATGTTGGACCGGGTTTCTGCGTGCTAAAATGGTATCACCAAGAAATGCACTTAGGCACTGGTAGAGCACACTCTTGTTATCATTGTCCTACACACCAAATACCCTTAGGTTCAGACTTACATAACACAAATCACAAAGTAGAAAAGAGAGCAGAGATGTTGCAAGGCAACAGACCTTCAGAGTGCTCTTATTGTTGGGATGTCGAAGATCTTGGATTGATTTCTGATAGACAAACTCTTGCAGTACAATTTTTTAAACATAATCGTAATATAGTAGACGAGGCAGTAGATGCTGGAACAGGTTATGTTTATCCTAAGTATCTAGAAATATCGTTTACTAATAAATGTCAAATGGCATGTAGTTATTGTGGTCCTGTTTTTAGCACAACATGGGAAAAGGAAATAGAAGAACACGGTCCTTACAAATTATCTAAAGACTATAATTCAATTCATACTCCTCAAATAGAAAACTCTCCATACATAACCAGGTTTTGGAAATGGTTTCCACAGGCATATGAACACTTATTTGTTCTTAGAGTTACAGGTGGTGAGCCTTTATTAGATAAGAACACATATAAGTTACTCCAATATGTAAAAGACAACCCAAGAAAAGGATTAACATTCCATTGTAATTCTAATCTTATGGTTTCAGAAAATAGAGTAAAAAAGTATATAGGTTTGGTTAAGGATATTCCTAATACAAAACTTTATGCTAGCATTGATTCATGGGGTAAACAGGCAGAGTACATTAGACATGGATTAGATGTTTCTCACTTTGAACAAAATTTACATAGATTATTGGCTAACGGAATACCAGTAGGAATAATGAATACATATAATTTCTTATCTATTCCTAATACCGAAGAGTTCATATTTAAAATGGCAGAACTTAAAAATACTTATGGTGATCTAATTACAATAGACATGCCTTTTATGGTAGAGCCAGACCACCTTTCAGCACAAATCTCAGACGACTCTCATATAAGTATAATGGAGAAGGATTTAAAAACTATGGAAAGTTATCCTCAGTTTTCTACAGGCGAGATAGAAAAATTTAGAAAAACTGTAGGATGGATAAAGGCAAATAGATTTAAAGATTTAGAACTGCTAAAACATAGAAGAGATTTTTGGCATTTTGTATATGAGCATGATAAAAGAAGAGGCACAGATTTTAAAGCTGCCTTTCCTAATTTAGGATTTGAAAATGAAACATGAGATGGGTGAAAATAAATTATATTCAATTAATAATCCGTTATTAATGACAATAGATGATTTCTTACCAGAAGAAGTAGTAGATCTATTATCCTCAGATATTGAGAAACATTGTATATTTAAAGGTGCCCAAGTATCTACAAATGATGGTACAGGTGAAAAATCTAATTTAAGAACAAATGAAACATCTAGTCTCCATTATCTACAATCCGAAGGAGCTAGAATATTTTTAGACGCAGCCTCAGCTTCGTTAAGATTAAATCCAGCTCAAGCAGAACCTATATCAGTTATTAAATATAAAAAGGGTCAACAATTTGAACCTCACATGGATGCTTTTGGAGATGATAAATTAAATGCTTATTCTCCTCAAGCAGGCAATAGAATAGCAACAGCAATATTATATTTAAATGATGTACAACATGGAGGGGAAACAGATTTTCCTAACATGAAAATTACAATACCAGCCAAGAAAGGAAGAGTAGTATTGTTTTCTAATTGCCACATGGGCACAACTCAGCCTCTTGAATTGTCAATGCACGCAGGATTGCCAGTTATTCGAGGAGAAAAAACAGCAGTTAACTTGTGGTTTAGATCGGGTGTTTACGATAATAATATGTACCAAAAATGGTTAGAACAGCAGCAGAGTGTATAAATAGTATTGATACGCCGGAAGGGTATCATATTTTAATCTTGCTAAATAATAGGAGAAAACAATGGTAAGCATAAACACGACAAATTGGAACGATTTCGTTTCAGCATTCCCACAAATAGAAAGTAGACTAATTGGATTTGACAGAGTCTTTGACGCTGTTCAAAGAGTCAATACCACCGAGGCTAACTTCCCACCTTATAATATTAAAAAAATAGACGATGAGAATTATGAAATTCAAATTGCTCTTGCAGGCTTTTCAAAGTCTGAACTTGATATTACTGTGGAAGACGGTAATCTAATCGTCAAAGGTGAACAGGCAGAGACTTCTAAAACAGAATATTTGCACAAAGGAATTGCAGAACGCAATTTCACAAGAACATGGTCTTTAGCAGATACTGTTAAAGTGTCAGGTTCTGAATTGAAGGACGGAGTATTAACAATTAATTTGGTAAACAAAATTCCAGAAGAATTAAAACCTCAGTCTATTAAAATTAAATAATTAAAACAGGAGATAAGGAGTATGGCTACAAACATACAAATCGTTAAACTTACAACAGGTGAAGACTTGATTGGAGACATTACAGAAGAGGAAATTGATGGTAGAGGTTTTCTACTTATCAAAAAACCAGCTATTATTATGATTATGCCTAAACCTGGAAGTGAAACTGATTATACTGTAGGGCTAGCTCCTTACGCTCCATTTGCAAAAGATCACAAAGTACCAATCTTTCCAGCTCATGTTGTTTCAGTCTACGATCCAGGAAAAGAAATGTTAAACACATATAATACAAAATTCGGTTCTGGAATTGTAACACCTGACTTTATAAATAAAAAGGTGTTGAACGAGACAATAAAAGGAAAGTAAATGTATGAATATAGAGTTAAGATCGTAAAGGTCGTAGATGGGGACACAGTAGATGTGGATATCGACTTGGGGTTTGGAGTCTGGCTTAAGAAACAAAGGGTCAGGTTATTCGGTATCGACACACCGGAAAGTAGAACCCGTGACCTCGTTGAAAAAAGATTTGGAAACATGGCGAAAGATTATCTTAAAAGTAGATTATCAAGTGGAGCTATACTCGGAACAAGGCTTGATAAAAAAGGCAAATTTGGACGGATACTTGGTGAATTTTTTGTGTTAGATAATGAGGGCCATCCTCAATTTGAAGTTAAAGTGAATGTAAACGAGGAATTGATTGCTAAACATCATGCCGTTGCATACCACGGACAATCTAAAGAAGAAATAAAAGAAGCACATTTGGTTAATAGGACCTTTTTTGAATAAAGTCCTTGACTCTTAGTCAGTAAGAGTGCATAATGTGTATATTATGTTTAAGGTGTTGTTATGAATTTTTATACTTATGCGAGACATTATGGAAATGATATACTTTTCCGTGGTGTAAAAAATGGTAAGCGATTTACTGCAAGGCATGAATTTCAGCCTACTCTGTTTGTTAAGAGTAAAGAAAAATCTAAGTACAAAAGTATCTTTGGTGAGAATGTATCACCTATAAAGTTCCCCACAAATAAGGAGGCAACTGCCTTCTTTGACAGTTACAAAGATGTAGAAAATTTTCCAATATTTGGACAAAACTATTACGCATACCAATATATCACCGAGAACTATCCTGGTGAGATACAATGGGATGCTAATGAGATGTTAATCTATTCTATCGATATTGAAACAACATCGGAAGGTGGATTTCCTAATGTAGACTCCCCTAGTGAGAAAGTTCTAGTTATCACACTTCAAAACAACAACACCAAGAAGATAACAACTTTTGGCCTGGGGGAGTTTACGCCTACTAAAGAAACAAATCATTTAGATATTGACTATCAAGGTTTTGACACAGAAGAACAACTATTAGATACTTTCCTCACTTGGTGGCAGGATAATTGTCCTGATATTATTACAGGTTGGAACAGTAATTTATTTGATATGCCTTATCTTATTACAAGAGTTCAACGAGTATTAGGTGAGAATGAACATAAAAGATTCTCTCCTTTTAAATTAATTAACAAGCGTCCTATTAGATTTGCTAATCGTGAGATGACAGCATTCGAGATTACAGGTGTTGCACAATTAGACTATTTGGACTTATATAAGAAGTTTACTTATGTGACTCGAGAGTCTTACAAACTAGACTTTATTGCAGAAACAGAACTAGGTAAGAATAAACTAGAGTCTGGCTTTGACACATTTAAAGAGTTTTATGACGGAGATTGGAATAGGTTTGTAGAATATAATATTATTGATACAGTTATTGTCGACGAACTAGAAGACAAGATGAAACTTATTGAACTTGCTATTACAATGGCCTATGACGCTAAGTGTAATTATAATGATGTATTCTCAGCTGTTAGAACCTGGGATAGTTTATTATATAATCATCTATGGGAAAAGGACATTGTTATTCACCAAGGTGGTGGTAGAAAGGATAGACAAATTGAAGGTGCGTTTGTACAGGAACCTAAACCTGGCAGTTATGAATGGGTGGCTAGTTTCGATGCTACAAGTCTATATCCTAGTATTCTAATGCAACACAATATGAGTCCTGAGACTATTGTTCCTGGGTTTAAATATAATGTTAGCGTTGACGATCAACTGGACAGATATCAGTTAGACAAGTTAAAAGAAAAGAACTATACTATGGCAGGCAATGGCTCTTGTTATACAAGAGAAAAGAAAGGTCTGTTTCCTGAGATTGTACAAAAGTTTTTTAATGATAGATTAAAATATAAGAAGTTGATGCAGAAGGCACAGAAAGATTTCCAAGAAACAGGTGCCCTACATCACAAGAACGAGATAAGTAAATATAACAACTTTCAGATGGCTCGTAAGATTCAATTAAACAGTTTATATGGTGCCCTAGCTAATCAGTATTTTAGATTCTATGATGATAGAATTGCAGAAGGTATTACAATGTCGGGACAATTAGTTATCCGAGATACAGCTAAGGCTTTGGACAAGTATATGAACAAAGTATGTGGCACAGAAGATGAGATGTATTCTTTTTATAGTGATACAGATTCTTGTTATGTTACATGTAAAAAGATGGTAGATAATTTCTTCCCTGATAAAGACACAGATAAGGTTGTAGAACTTCTTGATAAGATAGGTACAGATAAAATAGAACCTGCTATTGCACAGGCAATGACAAAGTTAGGTAATTATACTAATGCCTTTGAACATAAGATAGACTTTAAGCGTGAGGTTATCGCAGATAAAGGTGTGTTTGTGGCTAAGAAAAGATATGCCTTAAATGTACTAGATGATGAAGGACTAAGACTTAAAGAACCTAAGTTAAAAGTTATGGGTTTAGAAATTGTAAGGTCCTCGACTCCTGCTCCTATCCGAGATAGTTTGAAGGAGGCAGTCCGTCTTATTCTTACTAGTGATGAAGACAAGTTACAAACATATATTGCTGAGGCACAAAAACAATTTAATACATTATCTGCAGAAGAGATTGCCTTTCCTCGAGGTTGTAATAATCTTAAGAAATACTCATCTACAGCAGACATATATCAGAAAGGCACACCCATACATGTTCGAGGTTCCTTACTGTATAATAAGCTCTTAAAAGATAAGAGTTTGAACCTTAAGTATGAGAAAATACAAGAAGGTGATAAGATTAAGTTCCTTTATTTAAAAGAACCTAACAGTTTACATGAGAACACTATTGCCTTTGTAACTAAACTTCCTAAAGAGTTTGAGATTACAAAGTATGTAGATTATGATTTAATATTTCAGAAAGCATTTATTGATCCTTTAGAAAATATATTGAAACCTTTAGGATGGAATACAGAACCTCAGGCTACACTCGAGGATTTATTTGCATAATGGAATTGCAATCGTTAGCAGGCTGGGGTTTATTTGTATGTATGATAGTTTCCAATTGGGTAATGTTTATTCTTATAGATGGATTTTTTGAAGGGGATATAGAAGGAGTTAAATATGAAAAATAAAGATGAAAGAAATACACATTTCATATACAGTATATTGAAAAGTGGTTTTAGATGTGGAGGTTGTGTTATACCTTTTGTTATTAATGAGCCGTGGGCTTGGCAAGTATTTTTAGGAGCATTCTTTGTTGCTGAGATACTAGGAATTATGGAGGAGTTATAATGGGAACACACGCATGGAAAAAGAAAAGCGTAAGAGCTAGAAGGGAAGGTGCTTTAGAAAGACTTAAAGCATCTAAATTTACACCAAAAATTGTGCAAGGAAAAGAACGCAATGAAGAGAACTGGACAAAGAAGAAAGAGAAACAAATTGAAACTCTTGAATCCAGAATTAGAGGGACACAAGGTTAAGTTTCAACATAAGAAACTTTTAGATCAACAAAAAGAGATTGACGAACAATGGGAAAGAATAAAAAAATTGCAGTCATTGGATATGGATTTGTAGGCAAAGCCACATATTATTTTTTAACTGAAAAACTATATGGCGAACTTTCAGACGTCTATATTCATGATCCTGATTTAGGTTACAACATAGATAATTGGAATGAAATTGATTATGCTTTTATTTGCGTTCCAACTAACCTAAAACAAGGAAAGTTAGACACAAGTATTATAGATAAGATACTATCAGAACTTTATGTAGGTGTACAACCTGTTATTAGAAGTACAATAGGTCCTGATCAATGTTTGGCTTATGCTAATAGAGGAATAATTATAATGCCAGAGTTTTTAAGAGAAAAACATTGGAAGGAAGATATAGACAATCCTAACATTGATATTTTAATTGGTTGTTATAATTGTGATGAATTTGTTGATCTAATGTCATGTGGTAATAAATTTGTAAAACAGGTTACACCATGCGAGGCAAGTGCAATAAAAATGTTTAGAAACGCTGCACTGGCTGTTAAAGTAGGTTTAGCAAATGACTTTAAAAATATATGTGAAGTACAAGATATAGACTATGAAGTCATAAAAGAGTTTCTAGAGAATGATGAGAACTTAGGAGGAACACATTGGGCTGTTCCAGGCCCAGATGGAGAGTACGGTTTTGGTGGCACTTGTTTACCAAAAGATTTGACACATGCTTCTGAGCTATGCTATAATTCTTTTAATATAATGAATACAGCCTTAGAGGCTAATAAAGGTAGGAGAAAAGATGGGTAATCTATTAGATAAATTACAAAAAAATTCCACAATTAGAGAAACAGATATTTTGACTGACTCTAAGTTTTTTAATGACAAAGACTTGATACAAACATCTGTTCCAGCAGTTAATGTTGCTTTAAGTGGTAAACTAGACGGTGGACTTACACCTGGACTTACAGTATTTGCAGGTCCTAGTAAGCATTTTAAAACAGCATTTGCTATGTTATTAATTAAGGCACACCAAGAGAAATATCCTGATGGTGTTGTTTTATTTTATGATAGTGAGTTTGGTGCACCTAAGTCTTATTTTGAGACTTTTGATATTGATACTAGCAAAGTATTACATACACCTATTGCAGATATTGAACAATTAAAACATGATGTGATGCAACAGTTGAATGGTGTAGAACGAGGCGATAATATTATGGTTGTTGTTGACTCTGTAGGTAACTTGGCTTCTAAGAAAGAAGTAGAAGATGCCTTGGAAGGTAAGAGTGTAGCAGACATGACAAGGGCTAAACAAATGAAGTCCTTATTTAGAATGATTACTCCTCATCTAACAATTAAAGATATTCCAGCTATTGTAGTTAACCATACATATAAAGAGATAGGATTGTTTCCTAAAGATGTGGTTAGTGGTGGCACAGGTATTTACTATTCTGCAGATAATATTTTTATTATTGGTAGACGACAACAAAAGACAGGAACAGAAGTTACAGGTTATGAATTTATAATTAATGTTGAAAAGTCTAGATTTGTTAGAGAGAAGTCTAAAATTCCTGTAGAAGTTACATGGGAGAACGGTATTAGTAAATGGTCTGGGTTACTAGACATGGCGATGGCTTCTGGACATGTAATTAAACCTAGTAATGGTTGGTATCAGAGAGTTGACATGGACACAGGTGAAGCAGTAGATCCTAAAGTTAGAGCTAAGGATCTAGGTAAAGATTTTTGGTTGCCTGTACTCTCAGATAAAAGATTTGGAGACTGGGTTAAAAAGTCATATACTATTGGCTCTGTAGAAATGATGGCAGAGGAAATCAGTGATGAAGATATTCAACAAGAATACGAAAAAGTGTGATAGGTGTGAAAAACCTATAGACAAAAAAGACAAAGCATATTGTTTTCATAATGGCGATGACGAAGTATATATTTGTGCTCCGTGTGTCATAGAAGTTTACAATGATTACAAGACAGAGGTAAAAAGAGATGCTTGATACAATTATTCTAGTTAATTTAGTTAGAAACGAAAAGTATGTTAGAAAAGTTCTACCCTTCATTAAAGAAGAGTATTTCTCAGATAACGAACATTCTTATGCGTTTAGACAGATTGCTGAATATATAGAAAAATATAACAACACACCTACACTAGAGGCAATGTCAGTTGCATTTGATAATGCTAGTGAGGAACAAAGAAGTTTATTAAAAACAGTATTTGAATATGAACAAGAGCCTCAGGAACTACAATGGTTGGTAGATGAAACAGAAAAGTTCTGTAAAGATAAAGCAGTTTTTAATGCAGTACTAGAAGGTATACAGATTATAGATGGTAAGAAAAAGGATATGACTCCTGATGCTTTGCCTGATTTATTAACTGAGGCATTACAAGTAGGCTTTGATACTAATGTAGGACATGACTTTATTGAAGATGCTGATAAACGATTTGATTTTTACAATAGAATAGAAAACAAAGTTCCTTTTGATCTGGATATGTTTAATAAAATTACAGATGGAGGACTATCTAACAAGACACTTAATATAGCATTAGCAGGCACAGGTGTAGGTAAATCCCTGTTTATGTGTCATATGGCGTCAGCAGCTATTGCTAATGGACAGAATGTACTCTATATTACATTGGAAATGGCAGAAGAAAGAATTGCAGAAAGAATAGATGCTAACTTAATGAATGTTCCTATAGGAGATTTATCTAACATGTCTAAGCCTATGTTCCAAGATAGAATAGGCACATTAAAAGAGAAGTATGAAGGTAGATTAATTGTTAAAGAATATCCTACAGCATCTGCACATAGTGGACATTTTAAAGCATTGATTAATGAATTAAAACTAAAAAGAAACTTTCATCCTGAGATTATTTTTATTGATTATTTAAATATTTGCACAAGTTCTAGGTTTAGGCCTGGCAGTAGTGCTAACTCTTATACAATTATTAAAAGTATTGCAGAAGAACTTAGAGGTTTGGCAGTAGAACTAGATGTTCCTATTTTTAGTGCTACACAAACAACTAGAGGTGGTTATGGAAATAGTGATGTTGACTTAACAGATACCTCAGAAAGTTTTGGTCTTCCAGCTACAGCAGATTTAATGTTTGCAATTATAAGTACTGAGGAGCTAGAACAACTTGGACAGTTTATGATTAAACAGTTGAAAAACAGATATGCTGATCCTACAAGAAACAAAAGATTTATGATAGGTGTTGATCGTGCTAAAATGAAATTATTTGATTTGGAAGATTCAGCACAACAAGCTATAACGGACTCTAATATAGATGTTCCAGTATTTGACAGAGGCAAACAAGGAAGCGATTATGACAACCTTAAATTTTAATGATATAGAATTTGATGTAATAGATAATGTCTTGGCAAAAAGATATTCTAAGTTTCTAATGGAAAACATACATCAAAGTAAAGAGTTTTATTTCATGGGAGATAAAATAGATGAGATTCTGTCTGAAATAGATAAAATTGTTTACATGTATGGCAAAGAGCCTACAAGAAACATGAATAAATTACATGATTATTTTGCAGACCATGAAGACGATCCTGAAATGAGTAGGTTGAATAATCTCATTCATTACTATGAATTAAGCTTAAACAACTTTCCACCTCGTTGGGGAATGATGGTAGGTGAGGCGACAATGGAATTGTTTCCAGCAGACTATGAATACTTTACATTACTAAGGCAACCAGGTACTCTTTATGTGAATTATCCTCATGTAGGAAAACACTTTGCTGAGATTGCCTACTCTAGAGATTATGATATTCAAGAACATCAATATGTGCCTCAAGATATATGCAGGCCTAGTTTTCATATATGGTTAGGAGATGAAATAACTATTGAAATGTTGAATACCAATGTTAATATATTGATTGATATAGCTCACGGAAAGTTAAAAGATAGGCTAAATTTGCCTAATATTGACGATCCTGCAATGAGAATAGGGTATATTCCATTTGCCACACTTAAAGATGATATAAATATAAATGAACTTACAAATCATCTTTTGAAATGTAAGACTAAGAGTAAAAATCAATGGGAGTTATTTACAAATGGCTGAATCAGAAGTAAATATTAGTTTAGAAGAATATGAGGCATTAAAGGCAGCAGCAGCGCCAGCCGAAGAAGAGGCAGCGCCACCTGGCAAACCTTGGTGGAGTGCACCTGACGATAGAGGTTGGATTTGGATTGCACCAGAGTATTTTAGTAGATGGAGATTATTTCCTCGTGCATTTATTAGCATGTATATCTACTTATTGTATCAGGTGACAAACTGGTTTATGGATTTACCTTCACCAGGACCTGAACAAGCAGGTCTTGTTAGTGTTGTCGTAGGAGCTGGAGCAGCCTGGTTTGGACTATATGTTAATAGTACAAGCACAGGACAGGATAAGAAGTAATGCCTGAGGTTGTTTTATCAGATTTCTATATTGAGTTTATAGGGTTTTTGCTCACCCTAATAATCGGGCTCTCTATTAGAGATTATGCTGGCTCTTTTGTTAAAGGCGCTAAGTTTAGATTTAACCCCGCCTTCCAAGAAGGCGATAAGGTGCTACTTGATGGTAGCCCAGCACTCATAGTTAAAATAGGATTGAGTGAAACAGTTTTTGGAATCTACGGAGAAGATGGATATACATGGAGGTATGTTCCAAATACTAGAATAGAATTCTTGAAGTTAGAGAAGATAGTGGACCCCGATTTACATCGGGATACTGCACAAGAGAAGGCACAAAAGATGGTAGATGCTTTCCAAGATGCTAACATACAAAAGAATGGAGAAGAGATTAATAAATTAAAAAATGGAGAAAAGTGATGCCACCTAAATTTAAACCGAGTCATAAAGAATATGTTAAAGGTCCAGACGGTAGACCAACAAAAAGAACAAGAATGAAACATTATTACCTAGCACAAACATCTACACAAGAGATTATTGACGGTATAAATAAAGGTAAAAGAAAACATCGTAATAAATTTATTAATGAATTAACTAGGCGTGGAGTGAAATTAGTATGGAAGACGGAAGACGAGATAGCAACGGAACAGTAGGTGAAGGCCAAAAGCCTGGAGCTTTAAAAATATATGATGGAGCCTTAAGTGAAGGCTTTGCTGATGATCTAATTGAAATATTCAATGCTAACAAAGAAGCACACATAGAAAATAAACACGAAACTCTCAATTTCGTAGAGTACAACTACACCCTGAATCACAAAGAAGAAGATGTGCATAAGAGGCTCATGGAACATACAGGGCAACTCTATAAACATTACCTCGGGGATTTAGGCACAACCAATATGATTCAAGTATCTGGTTTCGAGGAAATCAAAATATACAAATATGAAAAAGGAACAGGGTTTCACGATTTACATATAGATGCTGTAGATCATGAAAGTTCTATTCGAGCAGTAGCCTTTACCTGGTTTCTCAATGAAACTGATGGCAATGTGGATTACCCATTACAAAGAATCGGTGTCCAGGCTCGCAAAGGCAGGGTAATTATAACGCCTGTATCGTGGGAATACCCTTCAAATAACCACATTTCTCAAGAATCTGACAAATATATGTTACAAACTTTTCTACATTTAGCCTAAGTTACTGATATTACACCAAAAAAGATTTGAAAAAATGCTTGACTTATGGTCCTGTAGAGTGCATAATAACGGTATATTAAATAAAAAGGTATAAAGATTATGACAAATTGGGAAGACTTATCAGAAAGAGATCAACTTTTAACTTATATTAGTGATACTCACAAAGATGCTTACGGGTTTAGACCTAGAGGCCTCTACAATGATATGTCTGTCCAAGAGCTTAAGGTTGAGCTTGATAGACTCTATGAGGCAGCTTCTGAGGAAGCAGATCGCATACATAATATCGAGACTCGAGCTTGGAAGGCTTTGAAAAGTCATTATGCCGATTTAGTTAATATGGGAGCAAAAGACTTTAGGCAAGCTCTTGCTTGGGATATGGAAGCTGAAGATTGTGAATCATGGGACTTTGGGTTCTACTGTTACCACAAAAACCTTTCTTATTCTAAGGAAAGAGTGCTAGAAAGATTAGCAGCTTAATAGCTCTTTTGGTCCACAAAGTGGTTGACTCTTGGTTGGCAAGAGTCTATAATGTAACTTGTAAATTAGAAAATATGGAGAAACGCTGTTATGACAGATCAACTATTTAAATATGCAGGATATTCAGTTACGGAAGCAGGCCAAACTAAGGCTAGGTTCGGTAATGATATGGTATCACGCATAAAGAAACTTACGGCTAAGGGTAACCAAGATACTTGGTTCGCTGAATTGCCGCAAGCCATGACCAAGAAGGAAGCATCAAACTTCTTACTTGAAAAGGAGGAGATTAAATCCAACTTTGATGTAAGAGATGCTTTACAAAAGGTCGTGTATCGTAATGTGCCTAAGGGAACGACTCGTGTCGTGAACGAGGGTGCTGTTTCAACCGGCAATGATGCCAACAATATGGAGAGCTAATATGGCTAATCGTAAAGTGACCCAAACTCAAAAGGTTCTAAACTTTTTGAACAAAGGGAATAGTTTGAGCAATGCAGTAGCAACGCACAAACTTAAAGTAAACAGACTACCTGCTAAGATTCATGTTCTTAGACAACAAGGGTATCCTATTTACACAAATTCCAATGCAGTAGGTAATCCTACTTACCGTCTTGGTACACCTAGTAGAGCAATGGTAGCAGCAGCTTTTAAAGCTGGCGTATCATTTAGCTAAGCTAACTAAATGGAGCCCTATATGAAACATAAGAACCCTGGGGCTCCATTACATTTTTTGAGGTTTGGTACACCGAGGTCGTCAGAGATCAAAAGACCAACTATAAATATAGGAGAAGAGCTAGGCAGACTCGAAAAAAAGGCCGTAACAAAAACATATATCCTGGATAATGATATAAAACTTATCCACCGAATTTTTGCTCGGATAGCTCAGTTGGTAGAGCAGATGATTTGTAATCATCAGGTCGTAGGTTCAAATCCTATTCCGAGCTCCAGACAAACATAAAGGATAGGAAATGGAAAAAATAGATTTAGCAAAAGAATTAATTGAAGCATTAAGCAATCAATATCGTGGCAATATACAAGCTGCAAGAGCTAATGTGAGAGTGTACCTAGAAAATCCAGCAGGGATTGGTGAGCACCCAGATATTATTCAATCTATTGACAGCCAGATCCAAATTATAGCAGACAACCAAGAGAAATTAGATATTCTCAATAGCCGTAGATTCAACTTTTCAGGGAGTAATTTTCCCGTTGAATAATTTACAAGCTACCTTTGGTAACGAATTTTTCCGTGCAGAAGTGAGACCTTTTAAGGACACAGATCTGTACAAAGTAGAGTTTTTTAGTAAGGACGATTTGGTCTTTACAGAATATGTGGCTGACATAGCCACCGCTGAGGATACAGCAAAAACATTCGTTAGACAAAGGGAGCGACTACATGGCAAATAATGTATATTCTACTATTCAATTTCAAGAAGGCGACAATGAGGCAGAAAGAGAGTTCATAAGAATTTTTGAATTCATACAAACCTTCGATGAAAAAGGATTAGAGTTTGCAGACTTTTATCTCACCAATCAAGAAATTGTAGATGATGAGTTTATGGAAGATTGGGTAGGTCCTAGAAAAGCAGTCGTTACAAATTTTATGGGTACAGAAGTAGAGATAAAATCCTCTTGGATATCTCCTCGTGTATTTTTCGAAGGTTTATTAGAACATTTAAGAAACACAGATCCTGATGTTAAATTAAGTATGCAATATGAGGATGAATTTCTAATGTTCTGTGGTGTGTATGTTAACGACAAGAATATTGAAGAGTCAGGTGGTTGGTTCAAGGCACAATTCGATAAACTAGAAGATGACGAATTAGACTTCTTAGAGTTTGTAGAGGATATACAGATAGAATGGTTAGATGAATTGTGTTAATTTTGTGTTGATAGTATGTTAGGAGGATATATAATGCGGTTTGTGGAAAAAATGGAGACATACGATTCACAATCTCCTACTTCTAACATTTTTATATTTAATGGAGGAAGACTTGAGACTTGTTAAGACGACTTCAACCAAAGGTCAACAAGACGTCAAGATGGAGATGGAGATATGAGGTTAGATTACAAAGACTGTGGCAAAATTGGCATTACATGTAGCACATTTGATTTGCTACATGCTGGACATGTCGTTATGTTAGAGGAGGCCAAAAGGCATTGTGATTACCTAATAGCAGCGCTGCAAGTCGATCCTACTCAAGACAGACAAACAAAGAACAAACCTATTCAAAGTATAGTAGAAAGACAAATACAGTTAGCTGCTGTGAAGTATGTTGATGAGATAGTTATGTACTCTACAGAATCAGAATTAGAAGATTTATTCCTTACACTACCTTTAAATGTTAGAATACTAGGTACTGAATATAGGGACAAAGAGTTTACAGCTAAGCAGATATGTTTAGATCGTAATATAGAATTGTTTTATAATGTAAGAGATCATTCTTTCAGTAGTACATCTCTTAGAAACAGAATACAAAACAATGAAATACAAAAAATAACTGGTTATGCAGATGCAGTGATGCCTGAAGTGATAGCCGCTAACAAAAAGAGGAAAGATGATGAGTGATGATAATAAATATTTAGGTAAAAACACACCTGCCATTCGCAGAGTAGTTAATTGTTTAAATGCTGAGAAAAGAGCCTTACATGGTGAATTCAAGCACTATTGGAAGAACACTGCTCAGAAAATAGCTAAATCAAATGATATAGATATAGAGCGTGTAAAAAATAATTTGGAGTTATACAATGCAGAACCTAAAAGTAGTAGCATCCACTAGAATTTGGGAAGCTAAAAATCCTAATCAACCTGACTTTCCTATGTGGCACCCTGTTGGAGGGAGTGAATATATTATAGGTTATATGGATCTACCTGACGGCGAAGCACCACAACTGGCTCATATAGCAGAACATGTTACTAAATTTATCCATGTATTAGAGGGTAAGATTACTCCTAATGTGGTAGAGGTATTTGCAGGCTATGAAATTTACTATAAAGATGCTTTAACACATAACGAAGCATTTCAACTACAACAAGGTGATTCTATTGACTTCCCAGCTGAAGATGTTACAAAAATCGAAGGCGAATCATAGGTGGACATTTGGGTTTACATACTTTAATGAACCACATAAGCTAGAGATACAAATGGACACCTGGTCCAAATGGCCAGGCAATGTAGATATCTTTATCGTTGACGATGGTTCAGATCTATATCCTGCCAAGCCATTACTAGAAAATTTTCATTTAGAAGATTGGCAACCTACTCTACAACTTTGGAGAGTCACAAGAAATATAGGCTTCAACTCTCATGGCTGTAGAAATCTTATAGCCAAATATGCAGACACAGATTGCATACAATTCTTAGATATAGATCATGTGATGTATGCTCCCGATGTTGCTAAACTTAAACAAATGAAAGTAGGAAGTAAGGATATTATTCATCATAAAAACTATAATGAATATCAACAAACAGTAAAAGATCATCCAGGCCATATGAATTGTTTTGGTATACACAAAGATTTATTTTGGGAAGCTGGAGGTTATGATGAATCTTTTACCGGCCATCATTATGGAGATAGAGAATTTTTAGATAGAGTATTTGAATTAGAACACAGGAAGATAAAATCTACTTGTATTACTTCAATGAACCGTGAAGGTAGACATGGAAGAGTAAATCCTAATAAGTCTATAACTGAATACGATCCAACCGATGATAAGTTTTTCTGGGTACCGTTGGCAGTAGATGAAGTTAAAAAACTTAGAGGAACAAAAACACAAAGATTAGATTTTCCGTTTATTAAAATATTATAAATACTGTTATGCGCTTTACTGAATTTTTAAAAGAAGATAAAGAAGAAGATAAACTTAAACATCTAGAGCATGTTGAGGATCATGTAATCCATGCTGGACATGAAGGCTTTGGACATGCGTTCCATACAATTAATGATGTTCATAATGATTTACAAGGTAAAGGCAAATCTCAGACACAAACAACTATTAAATATGATGGCAGTCCTGCCGTTGTATTTGGGAAACATCCTGAGAACGGAAAGTTCTTTGTAGCATCTAAATCAGCATTCAATAAAACACCAAAGATTAATCACACCCATGAAGATATAGATAAGAACCACGGGCACGCACCAGGTCTTGTATCTAAACTTAAAGCAGCTTTAGATCATGCACACAAAATAGAGCCTAATGGAGTCTATCAAGCAGACATTATGCACGCTGGAGATGTTAAACACGATAAGAAAAATAATAGAGTAGACTTTACACCACAGTTAATTACATATCATGCACCAGCAGATTCAGATCACGGTAAGGCAGCTCAGAAAGCTAAGCTAGGGTTAGCAATACATACGGAGTATGAGGGTAAGACAATAGCCGATATGAAAGCCAAACACGGCGCTATTGACTCTAATACCTTCAAAAAGCACAAGGATGTGCACCTTATGAGTGCTAATCACGATCTTAGTACACATAGGTATAGTTTAGAAGATCGTAAGCAAGTAGACCATCATTTAGAACAAGCTGTAGCACACTTTAAAAATACACCCAGAGAACACCACGATACAGTTCAAAAACATGCTACAGCCTTAAAGACTTATGTAAACCATACAGTACGAACAGGCGAACAACATTCACATGAGGGGTTCGTAGCACATCACAGTAAGAGTCATCAGAAGAAGGTAGATGGTGTTAAGACAGATGTTGCTAAAGCAAGACATCAAACTACTATGGATAACACCTTAGGACATATAAATAAGAATAAGGAACACTTCGAAGGTCCAATGAATATGCACAAACATCTTCAAGCGGCTAAGAATATTTTAACAACTACCATGTCTCAAAAGTCAGAATTTGGACATGAAGTAGACGGACAGAAAGTTAAACCAGAAGGTTTTGTTGCCATACGAAATGGCAGACCTTCTAAATTTGTAGACAGGAAGGAGTTTAGTGCGCTAAACTTTAACAAGAATGACAACAGAAAATAAAGATAAACATATAGTATTTTCATATGGTAGGATGAATCCACCAACTGCTGGACATTCTAAGGTAGTGGACAAAGTTAAGTCTCACGCAGATGCTATTGGCGCTAATCACGCAGTTATAGTTAGTCATTCTCAAAATCAAAAAGACAATCCATTACATCACGAACACAAAAAAGAATTTCTAAAACATGTACACCCTGATGTAAACTTTGAACATTCTACAAAAGAACACCCACACTTCTTGGCACAGCTTAAAAAGTTTCATCAAGAAGGACATACACACGCAACAATGGTTGTTGGTAGTGATAGAGTAAAACAATTTAAAGCGTTGGCACATAAGTACAACGGCAAAGAATACGATTATAAAAAGATACATATCTTATCTGCAGGACAGAGAGACCCTGATGCAGAAGGAGTCACTGGTATAAGTGGAACAAAGATGAGAAATCATGCTAGCAATAATGATTACAAATCTTTTAAGGCAGGATTACATGCCAATCATAATGATGAACAAGCTAAGAAACTCTTTAAGGCAACGCGCCAAGGTATGAACTTACAAAAAGAGGAGAGAGGCATGAAGGATTTTGCTACATTTTTAACAGAAGACATGGAAGGCATGTCTCAAAAGTCTGGAGATAAAAGAAGTACAGAGAGTGGTGCAGGCATGACAGCCAAAGGTGTCGCTAAATACAACAGACGAACAGGTGGTAATCTAAAAACAGCAGTAACTACACCACCAAGCAAACTTAAAAAAGGCAGTAAAGCAGCAGGAAGGCGTAAGTCTTTTTGTGCCAGGTCCAAAGGTTGGACAGGCGAGAGAGGCAAAGCTGCTAGAAGGAGATGGAATTGCTAATACTTACTAGACTAGCTATAGCATGTGTAACAGCAGTATTTGGAAACGCTTTTAGTAAATGGTTTCTTAATACAAAAGTAGGCGCATGGTTTCAACTTAAAATAAACAAACTAATGTCATTCTTAGCAGATAGATATAACATAGAGGTTGCTAAGAAAGAAGCTAAATGGAGATCAGATTATCCTATGTTAGCTGAAAGAATAGATTTATTAGAAGATAAGGCACATTACAAATGTGGACTTTCAGACTTTGACGGCTTTGAACAGATCGATGAAAGAATTAGGAAGTTAGAGAAGAAATGAGTAAGATATTAATAGGAATTATTGTAGCCATGTGCTTAGGCTTTGGTGGCTACTACTGGATGACAGAAAAGCGTCTTACAGTTCTAACTGAGAACAACGCTAAACTATCAATAGCAAATCAAACAAATCAACAAACAATAGACAAACTTTCACAGGATTATGAGGAACAACAAGTACTTAATAAAGAGTTAGGTATAAAGTTAAAAGCCTCAGAAGCTTATGGAGATAACTTAGCTAAAAAACTAAGGGAACATGATTTAACAATGCTAACCCTAAAGAAACCAGGGTTAATTGAACGGAGGGTGAATAGTGCCACAGATAAGATTCTTAAAGATCTCGAGTCTAGTACTGCTACTGTTAATTAGTAGTGGTTGTAGTCTTATACCTGCACAGGTAGAAGTACAAACTAAATTCGTAGAGAAACAAATACCAATACAAGGACATCCTAAGGGTGTAACTATGTATCCTATGCAGTTTTATGCTGTAACAAGCGAGAACTACGAGGAGTTCAAAGAGAAATTTGAGAAAGAAAATGCAGATTTAGTATATTTTGCATTGAGTGTTCCGGATTATGAGAACTTATCTTTAAATATAGGTGAACTAAAACGCTACATAGAACAACAAAAGACAATCATTATATATTACGAACAATCCATAACAGGAATTAAGGCAGAAATAGTTTTGGAAGACGACAAAGCCAAAGACTAATCTTGTATAAATAAGAGTATGAAGACTTTTACAACATTCATGGAAGACTTAGCTTCAGGTAGACCAATGAAGAAACCTGTATCTAGTAATTTGTTACAACAAAGAGCTAAAGAAAATACTAAAGCTCTAAAGTCAGGTTTTATGAAGTTAACAAAACAAGAAAGAGATAAAGAAGCTCGAAGAATGTCAGAAGAGAAAAAGAATTGTGGGTGTGGCCAAGATCCTTGTATCACATATGGCAAAAAACAAATGAAAGAAGAAGACGGTTCGTATTATGGTAAACCATCACCAAGACTTAAAAAGAAAGTAAAAGGTGCCAAAGAAGTCGTTAATAATCCTTATTCTAAAGACGATGGTAAAACTGTTGTTGCAAAGCAGAAAAAATATCAGCCACAGCTGTCAAAAAGCAAACAAGGTATAAATAATGTACTGAAGTTTTTAAAGAAAAATCCGGATTATAAGATTGGAGCCCATAGCCTAAAGAAAAAATCTAAAAGACTAGGTGAAGCTACAGCATCAGAAGTATTAAAGAAAAGATATGCTTCCGATCATCCAGATGATAATCCACATAATCAGAAAAGAATTAAAGATCACCTTCCTGGTATGAAAACTTATAAATTGCACCCAGGTGCTAAAGCAACTGATGGTGGTGAATGGTCTAAGAAAGGCAAAATGAAAGCTTTAAAGAAACAAATTAAAAGACGCCCTGAACAATATGGAGTAACAGAATCAGCCAGAGATAATTACGATCCTGTAATTTCAGATAAAAGAACAAAAGAAAAACTTAAGAAGGCAGGGTTACCACCGGAGTCTCCTAAAGTAATGGAAGCTAAGAAACCTGTAGTACACAGCACAAAGCCAGACAGTCTTAAAACAATTAAGATTAAATATAACAAACCTATTAGAACTAAAGTAACAGACATTGGAGCTGGCGGAAAAGAGTATGTCAGAAAAGATTGGTCTGAAGAAACATTTAAACCTCATGATATGTGGAGTCCTAAAGGCGAGAAGAAATTTGCTAAAACAGAAAAAGAACATTTAGCATTAA
>Ga0315315_10000069_pt1 | contig 72257 bp, 48 predicted proteins | sample M140m3416metaG_FD_203699 | JGI IMG/M metagenome (GOLD analysis project Ga0315315, IMG submission 203699) | Ammonia-oxidizing marine archaeal communities from Monterey Bay, California, United States - M1 40m 3416 | ecosystem: Environmental > Aquatic > Marine > Intertidal zone | place: USA...
CCGGAAATGAAAGAATATACCGTGCAGGCAGATGTGCTGATGAAGGACCAGAAACGCAAAATGGCGAACATTGGCCTGACAGCTCACCGCTATAACTTTATTCTTAAAGGAAACACCGGTCGCCTGGCGATTCAAAGCTGGGCACCCCACCTGCGGATGGCTAAAGAGGTTCGCTTCCGGTCGAAGCCGGATATCTGGTACACCATCAAGATGACAGTTCGTCTCGAAGACGATGGAGCTCATGTGATGGGCAAAGTATGGATGAGAGACAAAGAAGAACCGGCTGACTGGACGATGGAAGCTGTCGACCCTCATCCGAATTTAGAAGGTAGTCCCGGTTTGTATGTCTACAACCTGGCCGATAGCTACTATGACAACGTGATTGTCTCTGAGTAAAAACTGCGAGCCAAGCAGGGTGACTGGAGTCCCCTGAACATGTTTCTGTACGATGACTGGATTGCCCGCAATAAACCCCATCAGATCTCTTCAGGAATTCCCACCCAATGACACGTCGCTTGTCCTCACTGATCGTTCTGTTGCTCGTTCCTGTTTTTCTGTCTGGGTGTTCCGACCCACCGGAAGCAGGATCAGCCGTACCTGGGTCTCCTGATGATCTCGTCGATTCGTTGCGGACACCGGAAGAGCCTGAGGATGCCGTTGCGGAACCTGCCGAACCGATTGCCTCCGGCCAACCGGAAATAAGTGAGTCTGAAGATTCTACGAGTATTCATCCAGAAGCAGCGGCGCCTGAAAAAACCGCGGAACCCGTGACTGTATCCACCGCAGGCGACTGGCCTATGTGGGGGGGCAACAATTCGCGGAATATGGTTAACAGCACGACCGGCATCAATCTGGAGATTGAACCTCCGGAATCTGGTGAAGGCGGTACGGGGGTCAAATGGAGTGTCTCCTTAGGATCCCAGACATACGGCAACCCGGTCGTTGCAGATGGCCGTGTCTTTGTCGGAACCAACAACGGCAGCGAATATCGAGAACAGCATAAAGGCGACCGAGGTGTGCTTCTGTGTTTTGACGAAGAAGACGGTACCTTTCTTTGGCAACTTACAAGAAAAAAACTTCCGGCAGGCCGCGTGAATGACTGGCCTGAACAGGGAATCTGTTCAACACCGTGCGTCAAAAACGGTCGCATGTATGTTGCGACGAATCGTTGCGAACTCATGTGCATCGATGTGGAAGGATTTCACGATGGTGAAAACGATGGTCCGTACAAAGACGAAGCCGATGCCGAAGAAAATGATGCAGATATTATCTGGATCATGGACATGATTGATGAACTTGGTGTCTTTCCGCACAACCTGGCGACGTCTTCACCACTTGTCCATGAAAATCTGATTCTGCTAACCACTTCGAATGGTGTGGATGAAGCTCACCTCGAAGTACCATCACCACGTGCTCCCAGCTTCATCGCTGTCAACAAGGAAACCGGGGAACTTGTCTGGGAAGCCGATTTTCCTTCGATGGATTCAAAAGCTCCCGAACGATTTGCCAACATCCTCCACGGACAATGGGGCTCCCCTGCTCTGGCCATGATCAACGGTAAAGCTCAGGTCTTTATGCCAGGGGGAGACGGAGTTCTCTATTCACTGGATGCCATGAGTGGTGAACTGGTGTGGTGGTTCGACCTCAATCCCAAAGAGACGGTGTGGGAACTGGGCGGTCGAGGAACTCGTAACGCCATTATTTCGACTCCTGTTGCCATCGGAAATGATGTCATTCTGGCCGTTGGACAGGATCCCGAACACGGCGAAGGAGTTGGACATCTCTATCGAATCGATGCTACGAAAACCGGCGATGTCAGTCCTCAGATCGCCGAAGGTGACGACTGGGCCGACAACCCCAACAGTGCTCAGATCTGGCACTACGGTGGAATTGACCCGGATGGAAGTATCACCGGGGAAGAAGAAGGCCTGATTTTCCGTCGGACCATGTCGACGGTGGCTGTCACAGACGGTTGGTTATACGCAGCTGATTTGAGCGGTTTCCTGCACTGTTTGAATTATGAAACCGGCCAGCGTCAGTGGATTCACGACACCTTTGCTGCTCTGTGGGGCTCCCCAATGGTTGTCGATGGCCACATCCTGCTGGGTGATGAAGACGGCGAATTGGTTGTCCTGAAAGCCGGTGAGGCAGAAGAAGAATTGACAACATTACAATTCGACAGTGCGATCTACAGTACTCCGACCATTGCGAACGGCACACTCTTTGTTTCCGACCGCTCTCGACTGTATGCCTTCAAAATCCAGTAGCGAGCTGAGAGTATTTTTGCTCCACGCTGAAGTGGAAGACGATGGCTCCGCTGCTGTCGCCTTCTGGTTTGACGTTTTTCGCTGGTGGCAATGGAATCATGGATTCCAAAATTGCTCTGGACTTGGTTTGGCAATTGAGAGTAACCTCGCGCAATTGTCGCCGAATAGTCCAGCTACACGGCGAATCCCGCAGACATTCCTTGGCGGCGGAGCCGTTGTACCGTGATCATTGGCTGTGAGAACAGTCGCTGTTCCGAAGGATCGGACCTTATGCTTCTATTTAGTCATCGCTATGTAGTCTTGGCAGCTCTATTGTTGATTTGCGGCTGTTACCACCACCCGTATCAAAACCGGCACTGGCAGGGACAACCAGGCTATCCCCCTGCGCAACCCGGGCCGTATCAGACTCCCGGTCAGCTGTATGTTCCACCCTCAAATGGTGTATTGGAGGCTCCCGGCACAATCACCGATGATTACGACCCGACACCTGATGATTTCAGTAATAGCAACAGCGGCGGGGATGGCTCATTTTTTTCAGAAGACGACGACAGAGTACCGCTTCCAGGCAAAGGCAGCAGTGGCGGATTTAACGACGACTTTCCTAATGATATTTGACAATTATTGGGCGTGCGTTATTGCCTGAGCCGAGTGGCCGCGGTCCATAGTTTTAATGGAACCGAAAGGCGCCTGTTGCTTCAGCGCAGGGGTTTTTGTGTCACCTTCTTAGAAAAGAATGTCGAGTAAGCATCAAATCTGATAATCCGGCCAGTTATCTGCCGAACGTTGCTCAGAATTCTGCCGTCTACGGATGTGCTGAAAAATCCAGTGGACGACCGTACCCCACAAAACAGGCAGCACAATGCAGGCCAGAGCATACAGAGTAGTCTGCACACTACTGTCCGATGCCCAGGCTGCGTTCGATGCTTCGTGACTGTGGTGACATGACCTTGTTCCACCACCAATCATCGGGATCTGCGTCCAATTGAGTGTCCGGGCGGGCCTCACGCAAGTCATCCGCCCATTTGTCCTCGCTTCTACCTAACTGAGACTCGTCCCCCTCATCGAAAGGGCGAGGGCGAAACATCTTCACAGAATCAGTCATATTTGAGCGCACGTCCGACATCATTGTGCAGCCGGTTGACGCACTGAATGAAATCGCAAGGATGGTGATCATCAAAGCGCGTTTCATACCGTTTCTCCACCATATTTCGAGCGGGCCGGCCTGTTGCCGGTGACCTGAAGTCTGAACATTGTTTTTCACCGTTCAGTTTAGGTTTCGCACAATCCGCGCCCAGAGGAGTCTACCGTTACAATCGACCCACTTGACATCCTGGTTGTCGCACCGCATCCGGACGATGCAGAAATCAGCGTAGGTGGCCTGATCGCTGTCTCTCGTCAGCAGAATCTGCGCGTCGGCGTTATTGATCTCACCACGGGGGAACCTACGCCACACGGGTCCGACGAACGTCGTCGCAGTGAAACGCAGGAAGCCACTGGCCACCTGGACCTTTCCTGGCGCAAGAATCTACAGCTGCCCAACCGCAGCCTGCAGCCCACTCTGGAAGCACGCCGCGTACTGTCTGAAGTCTTCCGGCAAACCCGGCCTCAGATCATTCTGGCACCGTACTGGCAGGATGCTCACCCAGACCATGTCGCAGCCAGCAGCCTCGTAGACGATGCAAGATTCTGGTCTAAGCTCAGTCGATCCGATCTCGACGGTGATCCTTTTTGGCCGCCTTTGCTGCTGCACTATTTCAGCATTCATCTGCGGATACATCCAAGTGCTTCGCTCGTCGTTGATATCAGCGAAACCATCGAACAAAAAATGGCCAGCGTGAATGCGTACCATAGTCAGTTGATTGAGGGTCGCAGTGAAACTTTTCCAACCGTTATCGATGACATTCGTGACCGGGCTCGCTACTGGGGCTGGACCATTGGTCGTGCTTATGGGGAACCCCTGCTGAACCGAGAACAGGTGGGTGTGTCGTCACTTCAGGACCTGCTGAGATAGCGAGAACACTTCGCTCAGTCATTGAAGTCGATGATGTCTTCGATTTCCTCGTCTGCAAAACTATCGTCCAGATTGATGACCGGCTCCGATCGCACTTCGCTGCGAGAGGGCTTACGTTTGGGACTTCGCGGCGGGAGTGCATCGCTGGCAATTTTATTCTGGTCGTCGCCTCCCTCGAAATAGTTATCGTCCATCAGATCACCATCTTTAAGCTCCATGAGTCCGTCCACAAGAGCATCATCAACGGTCTGAATCATCTCCACTGCTTCGTCGCTGTCCTGCTCGGCTGACGATAGTTGCGAAGGCCCGATGTCTATGCCGGATCCTGCCGGCTTCGAGCGGTAAGTCACCACTGACGGGACATCCTGATCGCGTATCTGAGTCCCAGACGACTTCTTAAGCCCATTCGGATAGAATTGAAACTGGACATCGCCAATGGCCACCCGATCGCCGTCTGACATCTCAGAGACGCAGTCGATTCGTTTTCCATTCACCCACACGCCATTGGTGCTGCCAAGATCGCGTACAAAGAATGACTGATCAGACTGAACCAGGCAGCAGTGTGTCCGTGAAATCTTTTTGCTGCCGTTGATCACGGCATCGCACTCACTGCCGCGACCGACCAAAACAACAGCCCGGTCGATTGGAATTGGTTTATGGTTCTTAAGCGGCTGCAGTATTGCGACCACGGTGTGACTCCAGAATTAATATTTCCCGAGGGAATAAGCCTGTACGATTCTCCACTTTAACTTGTGGACGTGCCACTCAAATGCCCGTCAGCCGGATAGAATCCACAGAAGCCGTTCCGACGATATAGTACATCAGAAAATGCGGGTTGCAGCAAATCTGCAGATTCAACGCTCGACTCACTTCGCCTCTGTTTTCAGAATTTAACCACGATGAATTTGTTCGCTGATCAAGAGGACGCAAATCGTCAGCTGGCCCGCCCTCTGGCCGCTCGAATGAGGCCTCGAAATCTGGACGAATTTACTGGCCAGTCTCACCTTCTGACAGAAGACCGCCTGTTGCGGCGCATGCTGGATGCGGACTACATTGGCTCAGTGATCTTTTACGGGCCTCCTGGAACCGGAAAGACATCGCTGGCGGAGTTGATTGCCGGTCACTCGAATCGGCGTTTTCGAAGACTCAACGCGACCATGGCCGGAGTCAAAGACGTCCGCGCTGTACTGGAAGAAGCACGCAATCATCTGGCGGCCGATGGCCAGCAGACCGTCTGCTTTATCGACGAAATTCACCGATTCAGTCGTAGTCAGCAGGACATACTGCTGCCCGATGTTGAAGACGGAACCATTGCCCTGATAGGCGCCACCACTGCCAATCCATTCTTTTCACTGGTAGCACCATTGGTGAGTCGCAGCCAGATATTTGAATTTAAAGAACTCACTAATACTGACATCCGAAGCCTGCTGGCTCGGGCTCTTAGCGACACTGATCGGGGTTTGGCGAGTCGTAAGGTTGATGTCGATGACGAGGCACTCGACCTGTTGGTTGAACTTTCCGACGGTGATGCTCGGCGGGCACTCACGGCTTTGGAAATTGCTGTACTTTCAGTCGCAGCCACTACCCGGAAAGTTGATTTGCAAGTCGCAAAGGAATCCGTCCAGCAACGTATCCTGCGATTTGACCGGGCGGGAGATGATCATTACGACGTCGCCAGTGCATTCATCAAGAGTATCCGAGGCAGCGATCCTGATGCAGCGTTGTACTGGCTGGCGAGAATGCTGGAGTCCGGTGAAGACCCTCGTTTTGTTGCACGACGCCTTGTCATTGCTGCGTCCGAAGACATCGGCAATGCGAACCCTCAGGCGTTGTTGATTGCGACAGCTGCCTTTCAGGCGACGGAAACAATCGGCATGCCTGAATGTCGCATCAATTTGGCTCAGGCAACGACCTATCTGGCCTGTAGTCAGAAATCAAATGCATCTTGCACTGCCATTGACGCTGCATTGCATGATGTTCGTACTCAAACCATCCAGCCCGTGCCTATCCATCTCAGAGACCGGCACTACGAAGGTGCGAAACAGTTGGGACATGGCGACAACTATCAGTATCCTCACGACAACGATGATGGCTGGAGTGATCAGAATTACCTTGGAATCGCCAAAACTTATTACGAGCCAACCGATCGGGGTGACGAAAAAGTGTTTCGGCAGCGATTACAAGACTTTCGACGACGCCGAGAACAGGCAGAGCAGAATGGTGAATGAGATGTCTGTGTCGGTATCTTCCTTGAGTCTGCGTTCTTTGCTCATCGTATTATGCATCACCGGGGCAGTATGGCTGGCATTTGAATGGGCCGCGTTTCGACATGCGGATGGCCGTAACGGGTATGAACGATCATGGATAGAAGGGCTCCGTGACCCACAAGATCCAGCACGTATGATTGGTTCTCCACTGCTGGAAGAATCTGTTCGTGACTATTCGGCACTGGGAGGTTACGCGGTTGTCAGCTCCATTATCGTGGTGTTCTCCATTTTTGGAGGTCTGTGCTACGGTCGCTCCTACGTGCGTTTTTTTCTGCTGACCGTCCTCGGAGGCTACGGCTGCAGCATGTTGCTGAAGTTGACTTTCGGACGAGATCGACCGTCAGTAGTGCCACACTTGTCGCACGTGGCCACCACCAGCTTTCCCAGTAGCCACGCAATGGTATCGTCTATTGTCTATCTCACCATCGGCCTGCTGTTGGCTCAGCCGATCAGAGACCCTCGAACTCGTTCGCTGTTTGTCCTCGTTCCGCTGTGCCTGACCGCCGTCATTGGATTCAGCCGCGTTGCCATGGGTGTCCATTATCCCACGGATGTCCTGGCAGGTTGGACAGCTGGTTTAACCTGGACCATCATGGCATTTGGAATACAGCCACTCATTTTCAGTCCGGTTGGCATTGGGACATCAGAGGCGAATCAGTGATCCCATTAAGGTTGTGAAGAGCCGCTGACTCACTGCTTTGTTGCGACACCCGGTGCCTCTGGTCTTTTTAGAGCCCTGTTGGACTTCGGCACCTGCCTTGAGCCATTCACGACCGTTAGCCGTATCAAGGAGAGACAGCCGTTGTACGAGCATCACTCGCAAAAAGAGTCACAACGAGTCCATGTTCGTATCGCATCCTTCACAGTCGGGTTCATCAGTACACGGACTTTGAACAAAATTGCCAGAACATAAGGAACGCGCTCTGTGAGCATGAGATTTGTACAAATAGCCGCACATCACAAATCCGCCGGTCAACATGCAGGAACGGTGATTGATGGTGATCAACATGAACTCCGCGACCACCGCGTATTCCATGGCCCGTCGATCGGCCGGCCACAAAAATGCGAGCTGCGAGGCTGATTTCACGTTGTTTGTTGTTTCGTCACGTGGTTCGTTTAAACAGAACTCAATGTGGCAGGCGTTAGAGATGCCGGAACGCTATCCTTACGGAATTCTTTGGACTTGCTTGCGACTCGGAAAGCTCATTATGCACCTGCTTTGTTCTCGATCCCTGGTGGCCATGATATTACTCACAGATATCACGGCCTTGCCAATCGCTTATTGTCAGGAGAAATTCGATCTGCCGCCGGCAGCAGTGGTTCAGCCGGACGTGCCTCAGGGACGAATTGATGGCCCCCACAAATTTCAGAGTAAACTATTTCCCGGTACCGAACGCCAATACTGGATCTATGTACCGGCACAATACGATCCTCAAAAACCACCCGGTCTGATGATCGTCCAGGACGGGCTTCGCAAAGCTCAGAACTGGAAGCTGCCCACCATTCTGGACAATCTGATCCATGCTGGTGATATTCCTGTCCAGCTGGGTGTATTTGTGACTCCCGGAGTCTTGCCGGCTGCGCATCAGGTTGCTCAGCCTCGATACAACCGAAGCTACGAATACGATGGAATGACGGACTTGTACGCCAGGTTTCTAGTTGAAGAACTTCTGCCAGAAGTGCGCAAGACCTACACCTTCAGTAATGATCCCAATGACCGTTGCGTCGCTGGCAGCAGTTCCGGAGCCATCTGCGCGTTTACCGCTGCATGGCATCGGCCAGATCAGTTCCGTCGCGTTTTCAGTGGAATCGGAACTTATGTTGGTCTGCGTGGCGGTAACGAATTCCCGACACTCATCCGAAAAACAGAACGAAAGCCAATTCGAATCTTTTTACAGGACGGAAAAAACGACCTGGATATCTACGCCGGCAGTTGGTGGCATGCCAATCAGGCGATGCTGTCTGCTCTGCAGTTCGCCGGCTATAACGTTAAACATGCATGGGGTGATGGAGGTCACAACGACAAACATGGCGCCGCAGTGATGCCGGAAGCTCTACGCTGGTTGTGGCGTGATTATCCATTACCGGTCGATAACATTGCCGAAAAGACTCGCCGCAGGAATCTGCTCATTGATGGTGAAGACTGGGAACTGGTCAGCAATGGATACCGTTTCACCGAAGGGCCAGCCGTGAACTCTGAGGGTCTGGTCTACTTTTCTGACATTCCCAACAACCGGATCCATCGCATCAATCGCGAAGGCGAGGTGACTGTGTTTGCAGACAATACTGAAGAAGCGAACGGTTTAATGTTTGGACCAGATGGAAAACTATATGCGTGCGAATCACGCACAGGCCAGGTTGTGCGTTACACAGCTGATGGCAGCAAAGAGCAGTTTCTCCAGGGGATTAAGGGCAATGATATCGTCGTTTTGTACGATGGGAGTGGGTACATCACAGAACCCTCAGAGCATCGAGTCTGGCAATTCACTGCAGATGGTAAGACAACAGTAGCTACGGAAGGAATTGAGTTTCCCAACGGTGTGATTGTGTCCCCTGACCAGACTTTGCTCACTGTCACAAACTACAAAGGGCGATTCTGCCTGTCGTACAGAATTCAACCCGATGGCAGTCTGGCTCACGAACAGGAATACGGATGGTTGCATGTGAATGACCATCTGCAATCGCATGCTGACGGTATGACAATTGACACCATCGGACATACCTACGTGGCAACCAGTCTGGGAGTTCAGGTCCTGGACCAGACAGGACGCGTCAATTTTATCATTCGCAAGCCTCAGCCAGGTGCTCTGGCCAATGTCGTCTTAGCTGGATCGGAGCGAAATATTCTCTACGCAACCTGTGGCGACAGCGTCTATAAACGTCGCATCAACGCGACAGGTGTTGATCTCTGGAAGCGGCCGGTGAATGCCCCAAAGCCAAGGCTGTGATGTGAATTAATGAAGTGCCGCGATTACGTGAATGGTTTTTGATGTCTCGTCCTACTCGATTTCTTCGATTGGTGGTTCGGCTTCGGATAGAGCTGCTAATAATTCTTCCAGGACCGCGCTCCCGTCGTCTTCAGGGGATTCAAGTGGCCAGTAGGCATCGTGGTGATCAACGATTCGCAGATGCCCCTTATGGAAAAATGAGAGCATCTTGATCAGCTTCGCATCGCGGTAACGCAAAACTGCGTATCCATTTTCAAGATGAATATTCTCAACCTTCCAGCTCAACGCTCGCAGACTTAGTTCTCTTAGACTCAGCATGCGTCTGGCTGGAGCAGGAACCGGACCAAAGCGGTCTCTGAACTCCTCTTCCAGTTCACTCAAACGCTCCAGCGAATTCGTTTGCGACAGTCGCCGGTAGATTTCAATCTTGAGTTTCTGTTCTGCGATATACCGATCCGGAAGAAATGCTGACACAGGCAGCTCAATCTGCACATGTGCCTGATATCGAAGGGGTTGTTTCTTCTGAGAACGAACGGCATTTTCCAGTAACTGACAGTACAGTTCATAGCCCACGGCAGCAATATTTCCGCTTTGTTCTGTCCCCAGAATATTTCCTGCACCCCGAATTTCCAGGTCACGCATGGCGATTCGGAAACCGGCCCCCAGTTCGCTGTATTCTTCGATCGCCTTGAGGCGTTTGGTTGCCTTGGTAGTGACAACCTTGCCCTCTTCCAACATCAGGTAACAGTAAGCACGATGACGATCACGCCCCACTCGGCCACGTAACTGGTGAAGATCTGCCAGACCGTAGATGTCAGCCTGATGAATGATCATCGTGTTGGCATTGGGAATGTCCAGACCACTTTCAATAATGGTCGTTGCCAGCAAAATGTCAGCATTGCCTCGAACAAAGTCGACCATCGCTGTTTCCAGCTCGTGTTCATTCATTTGTCCATGAGCGATTGTCAACCTGGCTTCAGGAACAATGCTGCTGATGCGGTTAGCAATCTCCTGAATGTCGTGGACACGATTGTGAACGAAATAAACCTGTCCGCCTCGATTGAGCTCCCTCACGATAGAGCTGCGAATTAACGACTCATCGAATCGTCCGACACGCGTTTCAATCGGCATACGGTCACGTGGCGGTGTTGTCAGGCTGCTGATATCACGAATACCCAGCAACGACATGTGCAGTGTGCGAGGAATCGGTGTCGCGGTCAGCGTCAGAATGTCGACTTCCATTCGCAGATGTTTCAGCCGATCTTTGACTTTAACGCCGAACTTCTGCTCTTCATCGATCACCAGCAACCCAAGGTTCTTAAACTGAATATCGTTAGACACCAGCCGATGTGTCCCGACGACAATGTCAATTTCTCCCCGTCGCAGTTGTTCAATGATTTCTCGCTGTTCAGCAGCGGACCGAAACCGCGACAGCATTTCTACTTTCACCGGGAACTCTGCTGTTCGATCCGAAAACGTACGAAAATGCTGTTCAGCCAAAATTGTGGTGGGAACCAGAACGGCCACCTGGCGACCGTTGTCAATCGCCTTGAAGGCAGCGCGCATGGCGACTTCTGTCTTGCCGAACCCCACGTCGCCACAGATCAAGCGGTCCATCGGTCGTGACTGTTCCATATCAGACCGCAGATCACTGATCGCAGTGAGCTGATCGGGGGTTTCCGGAAAAGGAAACGCCTTGGCAAATTCTTCCTGCATGTGCGAATCCGGTCCGCACTGCAGACCCGGTTTCGAATTGCGTTCAGCCTGCAGCTTTAACATGTCAGATGCCATGTCAGAAACCGCTGACGCGATCTTGTCCTTCTTTTTTTCCCAGGCTGTGCCACCGAACTTCGACAGCTGAGGCGTTGTCTTTGCCGGGCCGATGTACTTTTGCACGAGATGAATCAACGAAGCTGGAACGTACACGATCAGATTGTTGCGAAATTCCAGTAGTAAGTGTTCTTCTTTCTCTCCATCATTGTCGATTAACGACATCCCTCGGTAGCGGGCAATTCCCTGAGTGACATGAACGACCAGGTCTCCGTCGCGAAGATCCAGAAACGTATCAATGGCACGCGAATCAGCGGTGCGCCGTTGTGCTCGAATTCGCCGGGATTGGGTCCGTGAAAACAGTTCGTTGTCACTGACCACAACCAAGTTGTGATCCAAAAAACGAAAGCCATTGCTAAGGCGACCGATGCAGAGCCTGATTCGCCCTTTCAGCTGCAGTTCAGCTTCCTGTTCCGTGAGAAGTTCATTCAGCCGTTCCCGTTCTCCAGCGTTATGGCAGCACAACAAAACGCGATCTGCCGGCCCCAATGAGGCGGCCAGCTCTTCCAAAGCGTCCTGACCGGCATCGGCAAACCGTTCCAGCGATTCAAGATGCAGATGGCATTGTGTTTCGTAGCTGTCAGCGGCCAGAGCATCGATCGTCACTGAAGGGAAATCGACAAGTCGAGCCATGGTGGCTTCGACTCCAAACATTCCTACCGGACTGGCAAGTCGCTGTAAGTACAACTTGCCTTCGCTGATTCCCTGAGCCATATCGTGAAAGACGACGAGCGTATTTTTGGGTAAAGAATCCAATAGCGATTCTGTGGTATCGGCTGGAACTTCTTTGGTCTGGCCGTTGCTGTTCGCAGTCGTTTCAGCTGTCACTGGTCGCGTTGCTGTAATTGATGTCGATTCGATTTCGCTGACTCGTCGTTGAGTCTCCACATTAAAACTGCGGATCGATTCGACTTCATCGCCAAACAGCTCGATGCGAATGGGGTCGGATTCGGTTGGCGGATAGATATCGAGAATGCCACCGTGCAGACTGAATTCCCCCGGCAGCTCAACGGCAGTGACTCGTTCGAACCCTCGTTCGATAAGCCAGTCCATAAAGGGATCAAGGCTGAGGTCATCGCCGACAGATATTTGTCTTGTGGCTTCCTGTATGTCTGACCGCGAAGGAACCGGCTGTAAAAGAGCAGAAAGACATGTGACGATCGCACCAGGAGTTGGTGCACTGTCTGCTTTTAAGAGGGACAGTCGGCGAAGCACACTTAATCTTGAAGCAAAGACGCTGTCACTGATGTCATGTTCTTCGGGAAGTGATTCCCAGGCGTCAAATGTCTGAACGGTTTCTGCCTGCAGTTCTGCGAGTTCATCCGCGAAGTCAGCAATGTCGCGAATACCCGGGACAACAACCACAATCAAATGTGTGGGGCACCCCTGCTGCAATGCCGCCACGGTGAGCGCGCACGAAGATCCCCATGCTCCGTCGATTGCGGCACTTTGGCCGGAGTGTAACGCGCCAACAACGTCGGCAAATCCATCGCCTGAGGCGATCAGTGGAGCAAGTTCAACGAGTGTTTTAGGCGTCTGAGGGGACACGCTCATCATGACGTCGCAGATTGTAGCGCCGTCTCAGTGAATCGCAAACAGGTGTCACCTAAGGCACGACGGCCCCATTCACAAGAATCTGTCCATTCGCAGTCCCGCCGAATGAGAACACAGTTTCGAGGAATGCATTGGGATCGTTTGGATTCAGCAGGAATATACGGTTGTTCTGAGTTCCTGTCAGCAGAGGACTTCCAATAACCGCCTGGAAAATCATCCCTCGTTCCAGTGACGCATCATTATCAAACAGTCCAATCTCGTTATCGTTGATGGTAAAGGCTGATGGCTGGCTGACAAGAGTAAAGAACATTCCGGTTCCACCGTCTGCATCAAATCGCAGTTGATTGTCCAGCAGAAACAGCTCGGTTTCCGGAGCCAGATTGAACTGCATTCCCGTAGAGTCTACACCGGCAAACGTAAATTCATTGCCATCGATCAGGATATCGGACTCTCCAGACGTCTGCAGATTCAGACCGATGCTGTTGTCATCAGTCGAGGTAACTCGGCTGTCAATAATCGACAATAACATTTCATCAGTCGTGGACCGATGAGTGACACGATATGCCGTTGTAGTTCCGGCATTGGTAATCTGGTTGGCAGCTAACCGAATGCGGGATGGGCCAGTCCAATCAACTTCGATCGTCGTTTGATCTAACACGCTACCATCACCGGACTGTGTGATGAGATTGTTGTCAATATCCACGTCCAGATGCGCCCCTGCGGCGCCCACCAGACTTTCGATCAGAATTGTGCTTCCGGCGGCGTTGGTGTTGTTGTCGATCACGTTGCGCCGCATGAAGACTTGGTAGGGATTATTGAATTGACCGAAAGTGGTGGTGTTCGGGTCATTGGCCAATTCGTCATAGACTAACCGGAAAACGTTGGGGTTATCGCCCCCGACCACCACGGAGTCTTCGAACACAAAAGTGGTCAGGTTCTGAGCATCGACAACGCCACCCTGAGTATCAGTGAAGGCAGAAAACAGCACTTCCAGAACCTGGTCATCATCAACAGCCAATCCGCTGTTTGTCAGCACAATATCCGAGTTGTTATCGTCAAACAGCATTCCTCGAAAACGAACCTGTCCGGCATTTTGCAACAGAGCAGCCGAGGTCCCGGCCTCCTCGATCGTGCCAGCATCGCCTGGCGTCACCAATGCTAGCTGGTTGTCGACGATGAAGGTGTTATTATCGACGGCAACTGCATTGACTAAGCGAATTCCATTATCCGGTGATCCCTGGCTCGACACACTTTCCAGTTCTACAGTCCACGCAGATTCTTCCAGGCTGATCGCGGCCGCACCCCCAGAATTGATTGTTCCGTCAAGAATCCGGATGTTGGTGTTGTTGTTTGCAAAGAATCCGACCCCACCACTCGATCGAATGTCTATCAACCCGTAGGTATGTAACGCTGTATTTGTCGCCCCGGCCAGATTGCCAACCAGATTGACTCCGGCAGGGCTTCCCGCCACGCCCTCAGCATCAAGTATCTGAAGAATGTTGAAAGTCACATTCGCTTCAGAGTTCTGGATGTCCAACGCGGTCGTCGCACTACCAAGCGCGTTGCCGATAAAAGTCGCGCCGGAGACTGAGAAGTCTCCGTTTGAATTCTGCATCACAAGGCCACGATCCAATCGATTCTCAATCGTTACGAAATCACCCAACTCAACTGTTCCATCGACACCATCCATAAAGATGCTTTCCAGTGTGGCATCCCTCACTGCCGTTTGACCTTGTACGCTAAACAGACTGTCGGCCTGACTATTTATCAGCTCGATCCCGCGTCCACCGCTGTCGGTAATTGACAACAAATCAGAGAACCGGATGGAAGAATCTGCCTGAGATCCGGAGACCGAAAGACCGGCCGCTGCGCCGCCATCGAGAGCCAACATTGTGACATCGTCCAGAAACCGCACCGAACCAGCTAAGTCGTTGATCTCAATCCCGGCATCATTGCGACTGTCAATAACCAATGTGCTGAATGTCACCTGTCCGGTTGCCGCCAGCCCATCGATGAGAACTGACTGCGCCGCTGCCTCCTCGATCAACGTGTTTGATTCAAGTGAATTTGTGAAGTTGTACGCGCCCGACGAATTCAGAATACGAATTCCGGTTGCATCGCTGTTCACAATCTGAGCATTATCGATGGTAGCGCCGCCGGCATTATTCAGGATGTCAATCCCGGTACCACCGGTGTCACTGATCGTAGTACCGGTGAGTGAGACAAATCCACCTGCCAGCATGTTTTCAATCAGCACCGCCTGCTGCGATGAATTCTCGATGTGTGAGAACGCTGGAATCAGGTCAACACTGTTACTCCGAAAATCAACGAATCCGTCTCCGCCATCCACATGCAAGGCCGGACCGGCGGCATCCGAAATAATCGTGTCAATGATCGTTGTTGTGCCAGTTGTATTCTCGAGAAATATCCCTGCGCCGGCTGTATTCTGAACCAGGACATCACGAATAACGGTCTCCCCGGCACCGTCGCTGGTAATGCCCGCTCCGCCAGATCCATCAACAATGAATCCACCAAAACGACTGTTTGAGCCCAGCGTGACCGAATCTCCCATTGCGTCCTGAAGTGTTGGGCGTTCGAGTGTCCAGCCACTGGCAATGAATGTTGGAGAATCCGGAAGTTGCAACTCACCTAAACCCTGAATGGCAACTGTCGTTTCGACAAAGCGAGAACCGGGGATTACGCCTTCTCCGAATAAATTCTGATCGGCCGCCAGAGAAACCGTGTTATCCGGAGCCGCATCGTAGACTCCACCGGCATGAACAAAGACCAAATCTGTACCTGGCAGCGCCAAGCCAGTCGTGATCGAACTCAGAGGATCGTCGACTGTTCCTGTTCCGCCTCCATTGTTAACGTCAACATGCACGACCTGCAGCGCCATGCCGTCGCTTGGATCGATAGCTACGGCACCAGGAGTCTGAAAAGATCTTCGGATGGAAGCAACTGTTGGGTCACGGCGAACGGGTTCAGCCAGTCGATGAATGGCACTGCGCTTGGTGTAATCCGGAGCCTCGAATCCACCAAAGGTGACAGCAGCGTTGAATGTGACCATTGTTTCCAAAAGCGTGTCTTGATTGAGTCCAACTCCCAATTCGAGATGATCTCCAACTTCAGCCTGCAGTCGCGTCTTCCAACCGGTCGTTTTCGGAATCGTTACACCACTATAACGGTACGCGCCGACGAAGCCTCGTAACTTGACGTTTTCGATAGGTCCGGTTGAAAGTCGCATTCCGACTTCCATATCGAATTTTTCAAGTGCTTCGGCAATGGTATCATAGCGGTCAAAGATAATGTTATTTCCAGAGAACGCTACAGTCGACTCGTCCAGGGCCTGCCCAATGAGCGCGGAAGAGTTCCCATTCGGACGCACGTAGTTTGCTCGGACTTCCCAAGCCTCCCTCAATACTTCCACACCCATACCCCATGTGCGGAACTGTGTCCCCGTAATATTGTCGCCGCTGTGATAGATGTTTGCTCCCGTCACAACGTCCCATTCTTCGACGAATGTTCTTAAACCGGCTCCGAAACTCCAGGTAAGTCCACCTACGTTAGCACGTCCCAGTCGAGCATCTGAAAAGACCAGGAATGGCCCGGTATTGAAGTACGGTGACAGGCTCATGTGCGTGATGGAATCCTGGCGTCCCACGGCATCTCCCGCGGTATGTCCGCTTCGGAAATTCATGCCGAATGCACGCCGGTTCGCGTCAATCACTTCGCTGGCGGCACCTGAACCCGATGGACGCACGAATGGACTCTGCGCACGCGCAACAGAGCTGGTTGTACTCAATGCAACTCCCAAGCTAAGAGCCAGCAGGACATTGCAACATTTAGAATAACTGGTTGTCTGAACGTTCGTCATGACGTCCTCAAATCAATAAATACGACAAATCAGCATCATCGCTGACCTGCGGACTAATCACCGCTTCCTGCTGTGATTGCTTCCGATCCTGTTCTGGCAGAGGCCTAAACTCCATTTCCAGAGCTCTAACGCAGCGATTGGGCTCACCGAATCAGGGTTTGGTTAGCCCCACTTTCTGGAGAAATTCCGCGCAAGGACCGAATTGATCCGAAAGAGAGGGGTTGCTTGTAGTTCTGGTCAGAAGCTCCAACAACAGGGCTTCCGGCCACCTCGGTTGATTTTTTGTTGAGAAGTTTTTTCGTGAAACATCCTCCTGCCAAAACGTAGTGTTCGGTGATTCCTCGCGGCAGAATTGGCCAGTTTCAGGCTGATTTCCTGCCTCATGAAACCTACAGGCACAATACGACTCACTACTGCAGGGCCGAATTTTCTTACTGCCAGGGTTCGACAACGGCTGGCAATATGAACACCTCGCAAATGACCGGTGAGACTGCTTTTTTAGATTTTTTCATCACGAAATGGCTACTCGCAGCGAATCAATCGTGCCATGCTCCCGACCCGCTGCTTTCTTGCTGAAGTGGCCTCCCAACTTCATACAAGTAATCTCTGATGGCATATCAGCTGAATATTACCCACCGACTGATTGTGCTGTTTATTCTGGCCGCCAGTGCCAGCGTGGTCTGCCTGCCACCGGTTTGTGCGCAAGATACAGACGTTGAAAATTCATCGCTGATTCGAGTCCCTAAACTCGGCACAAACCCCCTGGGGGTTGTGACACTGGTCAATGTTCAACAGGCTCGCAAGAAATTTCAGTTGTTGTGTGACATTGCTGGTCACCCTGAGGCTGCGGAGACTTTGTTGTCGAGTCTCGACGAATCGACGAACAGCCTGTCGGGAGTAGATCAAACCAAACCCGTTGGCCTTGCCGTTTATCTGAATTCTATCTTTCCACTGTCGTTTGAATTCGTGGCTTTCGTACCGGTTTCGAACTTGGATTCGTTCATGCGCACGTTGGAACTTGGGCCTGTAATCGCTAAGCCGGTATCGGGGGAAGATGGCCGTTACACATTATTGGGTCCTACTAAGACATTACAGGTGAGAGCACAAAACGGGTACGCTTTTATCCAACTGCCCATTATGGATCCTGACAGTGAATTCGACCGCCGATTATTTGAACCGCTTTCTTTGCTCAAGGGGCAAAAAGAAAACTATGACATTTCAGTGACTCTGGACGTGGCATCGGTACCGAAGGCGACTCGTAATTTTGCACTCAGTTTTCTGACATCCACCATGTCAACTCAAATGCAGCAGCGCGACGAGGAAGCAGACGGTCTGTATGAAATGCGGCGAGCATGGATGCAGGCCGACATCGATACTTACACGTTACTCCTGGATCAATGTCAGCGTATCACTGTGGGGCTGTCTGTGGACATCGAGCAGCATCTGGCTAACCTCGATTTTCTCGTCGATGTACGAAAAGGCAGCAGCCTGCTGAACGAGATCTTTGAATCAACCACCAAACCCAGTTACTTCGCCCCGCTCATCAACGATAATGCTGCGGTTTCACTGTCTGTGTCGCAGGTGATGGCGGACCGCGATCAAGTCCGATGTATCGGAGTACTCGATGGTTTTAAAAAAGAACTCGCCAGACAAGTTGTCGAAAAGCAACTTGGTTCAGAACTGGACGACACTTCATCAGTGTTCGCTGCTTTGACATCTCTGCAGGAGACTCTTCAGGATGGACACCTTGATGTCTTTGCACAATGTTACAAAGACTCCAATGGCCAATTAGTTGTGGTGGCTGCATTGAGAGTTCTGGGAGGCGAAACAATTGCTGCCGGTCTGACTGATATGCTCAACCGTCTGCTGGGTCAGGATGGCCTGAAGAATCTTGAGATTGCCTACGGAGAACATGCAGGAGTTCAGTTTCACCGGTTTGGATTTGGCGACACAGATGTTGGACGGATGGCTATTCTGGGGGCTGATCCCGGTTTGGTTGCTGGTTGTGGACCTCGATCAATGTGGTTTGGAATTGGCGGGGATGAAACACTTGATACGGTTAGCGGAGTGATGGATTCCCTGCTGGCGGCTTATGAGCAGCCAACTCAGCTCGCTCGTAGTTCCAACACGCACATTGTGGTTAACTTGAATCAGATCATTGAACTGGTCCAAACGGAACGTGCTGCCAGTCGGGTGGCAGTTGCAGAATCCAATAATACTGAGAACGATGTGGCCGAAGAATCAACGGATAAGTCTTCTTCGGATGGTTCCAGAGCTACCAGACAGCAGGCTCGAAGGCAGCGTTTTCGTAAACAGCGTCAGGCTCGACAGAACTCATGGATGAAGACACTAGCAGAAGGTGGTGACCGCATTCGAATGGATTTTCAGCCCACGAAAAGAGGAGCACGTTGGCGACTGGAATTCGGCGAAGCATTTCTTAAGGGAATTGGCCGAGCGGTCGCAGTGAGCCTGAATCCGGGGATCGGTGACAAAGATTGAGAACTTCTTCGGTTGGCTGATCTTCTATGATCCACCAGTAAATCCCTCTCAATGGGTAAGGTCAAAATCCCACGAAACAGATCTGACACTGATTTCCGCGGCATCCCGGTTGTTTCCTATCGCAACCGCTCGATAATAATCAGTAGTTGAACTGAGCTCCTTCTAACGTAACGACTCTTTCAAATTCGGCAGACCCCGTGAAATCTCAACGTAATCCTACTCGCTCCGTCGTCATCGGCACCGTAAAGATCGGTGCTGGTGCTCCCATTGCTGTGCAAAGCATGACGGCCACGAAGACGCGGGATATCAATGCAACTGCCAACCAAATCCGCAATCTGGTAGATGCGGGGGCGGACATCGTGCGAGTCGCCATCGACAGCCAAAGCGATGCCAAAGCACTCATTGAAGTTTCCAAAGAGGTCACCGGAAACCTGTCAGTTGACCTGCAGGAAAACTACCGACTTGCAGAAGTAATTGCGCCACATGTTGCCAAGCTGCGATACAATCCCGGGCACCTGTACCATCACGAACGGAACAAGCCATGGCAGGACAAAGTTCGCTATATTGTGGATGTTGCCGGAGACAACGACTGTGCTTTGCGAGTCGGTGTCAATTGTGGTTCTGTCGATCCCGATAAGAAAGCTAAGTACGATCCGGACGACAGTATCTCGCCAATGCTGGAGAGTGCGCAAGAGCATTGCCAACTGTTGGATGAAATCGGCTTCACTCGTTATTGCGTCTCGTTGAAGGATTCGGATCCGCAAAATGTCATCGATGTTAATCGTCGTTTTGCAGACGTTCGTCCGGATGTGCCGTTGCATCTGGGAGTCACAGAAGCCGGTATGCCACCCGATGGTATCATTAAGACTCGTATTGCATTTGAGCAACTCATCAGTCGCGGCATTGGGGACACCATCCGCGTGTCACTCACGGTGCCCAATGAGCGTAAGCCGGAAGAAATTGCAGCGGGACGTGAAATTCTTGCAGACATCGCTGCCGGCCGAGTTCGATCTGTAGTGGATTATGGCCTTAACACGTTGAATATCATCAGCTGCCCCAGTTGTTCTCGAGTGGAAAACGAAGCCTTTATTGTGCTGGCGGAAAAGGTCCGCGATATGACTAAATACGCCAAGGACTACGACATCACGATCGCGATTATGGGTTGTCGAGTGAATGGACCCGGAGAAACTGACGAAGCTGACCTGGGACTATGGTGCGGACCTAACCACGTGAATCTTAAACGTGGTCCGCAGTCAATCGGAGCATTCTCGTACGACGCGATCCTGCCACGCCTGCATGAAGAACTCGGCCAGCTCATCGCCACTCGCAACCCCATTGCATAGCCTGCTGCTGCCGCGTCCTTTGGCTCTCAGAAAATGTCTGTCCCGCAAACTCTGCTTCGGGATGAGATGTTTCAATGCCAAATTATCGATATCCACTGGCAAAGTCTGCCGATAGGCACCTCATCAGCTCACCTCAATGTTCAAGCCTGAGACTGACATCAGCTCTGACCCGAAATCAACCTTGGGAGAATAATGCAGCTCAACTAGCCTTCACGCTGCGTCTAAGAGCAACTTGAGACTGTGTCGTGGACAGGAGGTCCGCTGTGTCAGAAGCAGAGATCATGATGATCGTCAAAGATAGCCTGAATGAATTGTTGCGCTGGGTCGGTTTCGGCACACTCGCAGGCCTTGCGGCCAAGGCCATTATGCCAGGTCGTGATCCTGGTGGAGCGGTCGCGACGATGCTCATGGGAATCGGCGGCAGTGTGATTGGCTGCGGCGCTGTTCTGTTCTTCTGGCGAGACGCCTCGATTGATCCCATCAGTGGCAAAGGATTTATTGCCGCCACTCTGGGAGCTTTCAGCTTGCTGTTCTTCTACCGTCTGCTTTCCGGATCATTCATCAAGGAAGGCAGCGTGCACGAAGACAGAATGATGCACAGAGCGCGCCGCCGAAGTCGCCGCCGTCGCATGGTCGACGATGTGGTTCGCGATGCCGCATAGGAATCAGACCCTGTAAGACCGTGTGAACTCGCTACACATCTGAATGTGGAAGACCATGGAACATCATTCCTATGTTCCTGGCGGGTGCGTTGAAGACTTGGCAAACCTAGCCTGCACAGCCAGTGTAAGACGATCCAGTGTCCACCGAGGGATCTCATCGCACCTGATGAAGTCGATCGTGACAGCGGGGGGGGCGTCCCACTGGTCTCATCTCTTTGATCTCCACCCTCAGCTGTTGTTCAGGCAAATCCTGCCTAGAGTCCGACCTTCGATCGTAAGACACGGATTTCCTGTTGACGGCGTCGGTGTTTCTCATTGTCGAAGAATAACTCCAGTGTTTGATCCATATCGCGACAAAGATTCTCGACGGCACGTTGAGCTCGGAGATTCTTCTCTTTCGCCGCTCGGTTAACAGCATCCACTCGAATCAAAGAGAGCGCCTTTCGAATTTCATCCGGTTTGGAAACGGCATCATAATCTTTCAAGTGCTGCTCCACATCTTCGGCGCGCCCTTCATCAGCCGCTCGGCTGGCCATACTGAAGTGGACTTCTCGCAGAGCAACCGCGTCGATCAGGTCATCTCGGAACAGCTGCAGGTCGCCTTCAACACTCAGCCGAATTGAGTCATCCGGCAGGATTACCATATCCGAGGGTTCGATCCCCGGAGCGTATGGAATACGAGCCAGCAACAAACGCCCACTGTAAATGTAGAGCCAAACAGTGGGATAGTCGGCGTGCACCGGAATCGTCAGATTCCCCTCACGATCGCTGACCATCTTCAACTGTTCCTCCGTTTCCTCGTCACTCTTCCGAAGCTTGTAGACAACACTCACTCGCTGGCAAACCAATGGGGTTTGCTTCTGTGAGCGTTCGTTCAGCCGTACAATACTGAAGGTCGCTGAAGAACGCTGTCGCAGCGCGATTTGTTGGATATTCCGGCCACTGCCGCCAAATGGTGTGACCGGACCATGCGTCAACAGTGCACCGGTCACCAAACCACGAGTTACACTGTGATCGACAGATGTCACCTGAATGTAAGTAAGAGGAAATGCACGGAGTACCTTTAGCTTTGAAGCATCTGTTCGTTTCATGAATCGCTGAAATGGGCGCAACACATCTCCTGGCCGCACCTGCTCTGCCGCCGGATCCGGTGCAGCAATTTCACCGGCCTGCACCTGGAGTTGCATGAAACCCAGACCATGATCATCGGTATAACGCCGAACGTACTGCAAACAGGGCCGAAAAGAGTCTCGAATCAGCTGCGTGGCTTTGGATACGATTCCTTGGGCATCCGGAGTAGACCCTCTCCGCACGGGCGAGAGGTCCTGAGTCCTCGTATCGTATTCACGACAGATGAGATCAAACCCAGCCGTTGTCGAGGCTATTCCTACCAACAGTGCCTTGTCTGAATCGGCTTCCGGATATCGGTCCAACGGGTGGTCAGGATCCGCGTCACTGATCAAATCCACGACGTCCAGTTCGGCAATCTGATTAACAGTTCCCGGCCTCAACCAATCTGCCTGCTCCAGATCCAACTGCCACATACGACCATACATACGGTGAATTGCCTGGCCAATTTCTGTAATAACCGTCTCTGAATCAACAGCACGTCCGGCCCTGGCTCGGGTAATTGAGACCAACACCTTCACTCGGTACGGACGCAGATTAAAAGGTATCACGTCCTTCGACGGTTCTTCTGCTCTCAGTTCCGGTGCAGCATCGGCAGTTGGCAATGGTGCTGTTTCATCGCCAACAAGTGTCAGTGGCCGCAGCCACACCACCAAAAGCAAACTCAAGAGCAGTGCCCTGGATCGCCAAAAACAGAATCCTATCCAGCTCACGGCTTCACCACCCAACGTTGAACATTATCGTAGACCGACAACGGTCGATCACGATAGCCGGTCACGTTGGACCGAAAGGCAATGAACTGATCAACTTCCCACAGCGGAATCAAAAAAGCCTGAGAATCAATATGTTTTTGAAGCCGGAAAAGCTGATTCTGCGCAACTCGGAAGCTGCCGGCATAGTCGAGCCGAGTAAGGTCCTGTCTCATCCAGTCTGGATAACCCTCCAATAGGTTCACATTCAAAGACTGATCAGTGAGTAACACCGGCCACAAATCCAGCAGAGGTTCTTCCATCTGTACGCGACGATACATCATGTCCCATGTCGACAAAGTCTCATCCGTTTGTTCCTGAACCACAAGTCGAACCTGAATACCAATTCGACTCCAGAAGTCGCACATTTTTTTTGCTGCCTGCTGCATAAGGGTGTCTGGTTCGCACAACATCACCAGAACCGGCAACTGAAGATGCTGCGTGGCTTCCTGAAGCTGTGCGGCATTTGCAGCCCTCCATACAGACTCATTCCACAACTTACCGGCATCCTCAGTGGCCTTACGCCCCTGCGCAACCAACCTCTGTTTCTCTGGAATTCGCAACTGTTCTTCGGCGGCGAATTTGAGTGCAAAGGCCAACCGTAGATCAAACCTCGATGAACCCATCAACGGATTACTGGCGTAGCTTTCACTGGACCAGGCTGCACTGCTGGGGCGACCATATTTCATTGACTCATCCCGCAGGATGATTTTTTTCAGGATTGCTTCCCGGGGCACAGCCAGTGACAGCGCTCGCCTGAGCTGTGCGTTACGGACCTGGTTGGAGTTCGGGTTGAACACAATGACATGATTGGCAGGCATGGCAAACTTTTGCACGAAACCCAGTTTCGATTCACGCATCGGATCGACCTCCCAGGTCTGCAGATACGGAAATACATCAACATGCCCACGACGAAATGCCTGAATGGCCTCTTGCCTTGTGCCGTACTTGAGCTCTGTGATTTCTACAACATGATATTGCGTAGAGTTGAGCCCATCCGGTTCCGGAGTGCGTCTAAGATAGGAGCGATGTCTGGCATCCGATTCCGACAGGCGAAAACGCCCTGCAGGAACAGGCTTACCAGTCTCTCCGGATTCCCGAACGTTCACCGGAAAACGAAACAAAGCCGCAAGATTAAGTGGGACTCGTGAGAAACGGATTTCAATTGTCGAAGGTGATCGGACAGAGTATCCAGCCACAAATGAATCCAGTCGCGGATCATAGTCAGGACTGGCAGGACTCAGTCGCGCAGCAAGGGCATCTGCCAACTCACTGGCTGAAACCTGTGGCTGTGGCTGCCAGTATGGCTGACTGGTTCGCAGCGAAATTGTCACCAATCGTCCCAGATCCTGGGGATCCCATTCTTCGACAAAGTCAGAACGATAATGCGTAACCTCACTCACTGTGTCGGCTTCAAACAGTGGCACGGCGACCAATTCGTGATGCCGCTGCTGCACCCCTACCGTGATCGGAAATGTTGGAGGATCAACCAGCGACCGCACGGCCACTCGAACTCGCTGGTACCGAGCCATCAGATTGGCCCGGTCCGCTTGACTCTTTCCCATCCGAGGCCATATGAACCCGGCTTCTCTCGCAATATCAGCCGCCTCACGATGCCTCGATTTCTGCGCTAACCTCAGTGACTCCTCCATCTTGTCATCAGACCGTCGCTGAAGAACCTGTTTCCACTGGTCGACAACGGCATGCTCGGCGTACCGACGTGACAATCTTCCAATCAACCATTGAGCACGTTGATAGTTAGATTGTTCAACTGCCTGACGAACCTCGGGCGAAATCAATTCCCCCATCGTATCTTGCAGCTGCGGAAACTCAGGATCTCGACCATAAAGCTGCTCAAGCATCGCCATGGCCGCAACGGATTCGCCGTTCTGAGCATACATTTCAGCTTCTTTGAACAACATCTTATTGAATCGAGGAATGGCCTGATCCCAATCCGGCAACCAGTACTCCAAACGCTGCAGCAAATCATACGCCTCACCTGTTTTACCTTCTTCGATCAAGAGGTCGATGCGTTCCAGCATGAGCTGTTCGATGCCAACAATGCCCTGAATATCTTCCACCTTGATTTGGTAATCAATATTTTCACCCGGAAGACTGATATACAATAACCTCAACCTCGAAAGCTCCTCGATTTCTTCGGCACTTCGCCGATTGATCGCTTGCAACTTATTGCGTTTTTCAATGATCTGCTCATACGTATTGGGACGAGGCTCGAGGGGATCACACACAATCACGTATTCATTGTTTCTCAAGATCAACCAGTCGAACCGTTCCGCATCAATCAGATCGGCAAACGATGGTGGCCGATTCATACTGCTAAGTGTTGGCAATTCATTGCCAACAACATCACCTTCCTGTTCCTGAGCGTGAACGGTGATACAACCCGTGATCGCCAGCAAAATAGCAGCCAGCGTCCAGCCTGCCTGACGGTACCACAGGTACGTAACATCTCTCCGAAGAAGAGTCATCGGATCCCGGCGTACGAGATATTGTTGAATTCCACAAGACATTGATTATCTGCTGATTCACCAGTTGTAACGAGAATGTTGCAGCGGCATTTCATACCACTTCAACTTTCACCGTCACACCGATCTAATCCCTCACCAAATCATTCAAAACATAAAGGCTACCGTCGCTCGCCAACACCACAAAATCATCCCCAATCGCAATCGGCCCCAGCCGGAGCTGTTGCCCGAGCTGCATCGATTCTCCAGCCGGCAGCCCCAGTGGCCCCAGTCGACGAATTGTTCCATCAGAAAATGCTGCAAGAAAGCCGCCCGACGACAACGGCAATGGAGCATCAATCAGTCTGGCACCGTTCTTGTGAAACATGCCAGCAGACGCCAAACTGTCGTTGAGTTCAAATACCTGAACCTGATCGTCGTCAATCTCAACAAACAAACGATCCGCTGACACGAGAAGCCTTTGACTGGCAACACCCTCGAGATTGACTTCGCGAACAGTTTCCAACGTAGCAGATCTCATCAGCAACAGCCGGCCGTCCGCAGTAGCAATGCACAGGTAATCGCCTGCCGCAACAGGAGCAACGTTTGTTTTGCCGGCGAACGTTGTGGTACTCACCTCTGCCAGATGCGGTCGCGGAGTCTTGCGGTATTCGATCTGAACGAGTTGATTATCTGAATTGATCGCAACAAGCTGGGTGTCGTTGACTGGTGTCAGTGACTTCCAGGAAGTTTGAGCGTTGAGATCCCCCGAAACCTGATAATCCGTTACCTGTTGACGCATTGCCGTCAAACTGAGCCGACCCGGCATCGGCACAACTACCCCTCCCGCAAGTGGTACAGGCCTAGCCTCAGGCACATCCGCCAAAGGCCAGCGTTGTTCAAGCTGACCGGACGAATTCACGGTCCACACAGCTGGCTCTTTACCTCCACACCATGCCGCCAATCGGCCATCCGGTAATTCGAGACCGCCAACAGGATCTTTTAAGCCATCCGGCAAACGAAATCGACTGACCGATTTCGTGTAGAATTCCGATTGATCGAGCGCATTCACCGGAACACGAAAGACTTCACCGAAATCACTCACAGCGATCAGTGACTTGCCACTGGTTGACGGTCCCGCAGCTACCAGATTGGTACTGAGAACCGTTCGCCAGATTCCCTTCATCGTATTGCGATTGACGCGAGTAAAAAATACGGAAGCTGAATACGGTGCATTCGTAGTCACCAAAAGACTATCGTCGTCAGTCTGGATTGGGTACAGATGCTGACCTTCGGCGACTAATGCTTCGTCCAGCAGAATCGCCTGTGTTGTGACCTGAAAACGTCGAAGCGCCGTACTTGCCATCCAGAGGTTTCCACCTGGTCCAGTCACGAGAAACATAGAAGAAAACACAGCTTCAGGTAACTGGTTCGTTCCGATCATAGCCAGAGCATCATTATCAGGTCGATCAGAAACACGAAATGCGGTGACTCGCTGTGGCGTCGAAGGAACAAATAATTGATCTCCACGCAACAAGCAGGGATCCTGCACTTGTCCGTGGACCTTCTGTCTTTCACGCTCAACTAACTCGCCGTTGCCTGACAACTCTAACACCCGCAAATACGAATGTTCTGAGGAGTAGTTGTCACACAACAAAAATAGATTTCCCATCGTAATTAAAGGAGCTTTTACCGCCCCTTTACCATATCCCAACCATGAGGCTGCTCGACATTCCAAAGACTGTCGCGACAGCGTGTACACAAACCCAGTCTGCCCAGGAATGATGAGTGACTCCCCATCACGACTCACAGTTGGTGGTCCCTGCACGGGTTGATTGAACCTGACTCGTTTGATCGCTCGACCGGTAGCCAAAGCCAATTGCCATAATTCACCCCTGTCAGTTGTAATGTAAATTTGCTGATTGACGATCAGTGGTGGACCACTCGCAGCTGACTCAATAGATTGCCGCCAGATCAGCGAACCGTCGGCCTGATGTACCAACATCAGTTCCTGACGCTCACTATCAAAAACCAGGAGAGCAGGTGACGCCGCATCGACTCGAATTGGAGCAAATGGGGTAGGCCCGCCGATGCTAATTTTCCAGACCGGATCACCGATCTCAGAATCCAGTGCATACACTGCTCCACCACCGGCTCCAAAGACAAGCTTGTCCTGTGACACCAGATCGGCAGTGGCCTGAGTGCATAGATTGAGCGACAGGAAAGGCAGCCGATCGATATCGGCATCTGAGGTGAAGCCTTCCAGTCCAATGTTCTGAAGAACGATCAGTTCCATTTCTTTCTGACTAATCTCCCTCGCCAGCTCTCGAAAATCCGCATCATCTTTCAGGACCTCAAACCGATCGGTCAATTCCTGGTGCTTACTTACAGCACTAAACGTATCGTTGTTCTCCAATGCTGCGAGAATTTCAGCCTTTGCATTCCCCAATCGCTGTTTCTTAAGAATTGCTGCTGCCGCAAGGGCCTGAAGATGTAATAACTCTTCTCGCAAATCAGCGCTCAGCCCACCGCCAGCCGTCAGACTTTCAAGGCGTTTAAACGCGGCCTCGCTGGCATCGAGCGCATCCTGACTGGATTGATCAACAGCAACCCTCGCTGCCGCTCGGGTGATCTTTGTTGCATAGCCAACCAGCTTTTCCTGTTCGTTTTTGAACTGATCGAAATCCCGGCATTCACGAATGAACTCTTCAAGACTCTTCCGGGCCGCAACCGTTGACTCCACGCTGAACTTATTGTCGTCGGTGTATTTTCGCACCTGAGCTGTGTGCAACCCAATTCTGGCAACCTCTGCAGATTCGCCATTGGGATACCTCAGCAAAAAAGCCCTGAACAGCGTGACCGCTTCGTTGTAGCTCGATTTCTCCAAAGCTGCGGACGCACTCTTTAGTTGGCGTTTCTCACCTTCACCCAGGTTCAGAAAAAGAAACACAGCGGCGATAATGGCCAACCCTAAAAGAACAAACCCCATGCCCAGCACGAATGGTGACCGAGCGACTTCCTGCTCTCCTGGGCGCCGGGGGCCACCAGCAATGCGATCGTTCAATCGTGACAGCCGACCGGCACGCAACTGCCGCTGAGCACGATCACGAATGGCTTCAGCTCGAAGGTCGGCAGCTTCTTCAGCAGGATTCTCTTCCGGTTTACGCTTCGACACAGTTGTCGTTCCAGTTCATCCGAATTGCGATTCGTTCTTACTTAACAATGCAACATTGCATTTCTCTTTCAGTCGAAACTAAGTTCAACATGCACCCTTAACACTGCCTACTCAATATCTCCAAACGTACTGCGAATGCGTGAAAAACCAGCCTGAGTTCCCGCATCGTTTACTCTCATTCGCATTTCATGCCGTGACGCAGGATCAATACGAAGCTGTAACTCCAGCTCTGCATTTCCTATCCTCGCTGCTGTCAGGACATTTTCGATTTCCCGATACGATTCCACTACTTCTTCACCAATGTACACCTTATTGTCGCGGCCAATCTCGACCTTAACAGCGAAGTCGTCGGTCTCTTCAATCGTCGTTGTCATGGCCGATTCTTCTGACTTCGAAGGAGCCACATCGAACTTCTTCTGCAAATCAAAAGCGGCTGTAATCATGAAAAAAATCAGCAACAGAAATGTGACATCAACCATCGGCGTCAAATCCATCTCCTCAAATTCCGGACGACGACGCCCAATTCCCACGTCATCATCAGCCGACTCTTCCCATGACGGCAACGTAACCCACTGGCGACCGTCGTGAATCAACTGTGCTGATTGCCGCGTTGAAATCTGGCGAGCCTCTATCGTCTGCAGGTCCGGTGATTCGGACGAATCATCGGACCTGTCTGGTTCCTTCGTGCCCGAATCGCCAATCTCCAAATCAAGGTCAGACTTTGGTTCGACTGTGGCCTGCTCAATTCGTATGAGTTCCGGCAGACGGACCAGATCCAATGATCGGCCTTGCTTCACGGCCGTCTGCAGAGTTTTGATATCGGTCAGAATTTCAGTCGCTGACTGGTACCGATTTGAACGACGCTTGGCCATCATGCAGTGCACCATGCGACAAACAACATCTGGCAGGTCTGGCCGTTCTCCAGAAAGAGGAGGAGCCATCGTGGTCACATGCTGAACTGCGATCCCCGTTCCTGTCTTTCCGGAAAACGGAGTTTGCCCACACAGAATCTGATAGGACGTGATACCGAAGGAATAGATGTCGGAACGCTGGTCCAGGTCCTGACCACGGACCTGCTCCGGACTCATGTACAACGGCGTTCCGAGAGTGGTCCCTTCCTGGGTCAGGCCCAAATCTTCCGGGCAAGTCTGTAGCTGAGCCAGACCAAAGTCGGCAATCTTGACAGTGCCCTTTTTGTTCACCAGAACGTTGTCAGGTTTAATATCACGGTGCACCACACCTGCTTTGCCTGCAACAGAAAGTGCAGCCGCCATTTGCTTCATGATATGCAGTGCTGTTGAAAGCTGCGGTGGCCCTTGAGACTTCAAAATCGATGCAAGATCATTCCCCTGCACAAATTCCTGAGCGATGTAGTGATATTCTCCTTCCTCACCGATCGTGTACACCTGCACGATGTTCGGGTGGTTCAGGGCTGCGGCTGTCATCGCCTCCTGACGAAACCGAGTCACCACTCGCTCGCCCGAGGCCTGCATCAACGACGGCTTGAGAACCTTCACTGCGGCTGAGCGTTTCAACGTCGTTTGTTCTGCGAGAAAAACGTTGGCCATACCACCGCTGCCGATAAGTTTAATCAGCCGGTATTCACCAAATATTTTCCCAATCAGATCTTCCATCAACTTGGCAGGCTTTCAGTGGAAGTGAACGACAACAAGGAAACAAAACACAGAACCAAACCGACCGCATTACGAATGCAGTGACAACTCAGCATGGCTACAAACCAAAAGACTAATAATCACGGACAGCAAACATGTAGACGACGTCTCCCTCGACTTCGTTCAAAACATCTTCGACTTCACCAACGAAACCGCTGCGGACATCTCGCTCAGCGTAAATCAAGATATTAACAATGCCGCCTCTGGCTCGCTCTTCCAGATTATCGTTGAGCGCATCCAGAGTGACGATCTCACCATCCAGCATGACAGAACTCTCATTGTCCTCGCCTGCCGGCGTCAAAATAGAAAGATCCAAAGGCGTAGCTGCATTCACATTTTCTCCGGAGACGGCAGGTGGAAGATCTTTGTTCAAAGCCGGCCGCATCGTGGATGTGACCATAAAAAAGATGAGTAGCAAAAAAGTAACGTCGATCATGGGAGTAATATCCAGATCGCCATCTATCTGTTGCCGTTTGGGACGGCCCAGCTTTCCGTCGCTTTCTGCCAACACCTGTGACTCTCCAAAAACCAAATGACCCTTAACCAGCCCACCTCATCACGCCTGATCTTTTGTCTTGCGACCGGAATCCAATCCAGCTCGCACCTGGGCTGCCTCAAGGTCATCCAAGACAACGCCCATGACTTCATCAACAGAATCCTGCAACCTCGAAATTCGTACGTTGGCAAAGTTTGTCATAACGACGATCGGGATGGCAATTGACAGTCCGCAGGCTGTTGTCAGCAGGGCAAAACTAATGTCACCGGCAAGTAGAGAGGGCTCCACATTCGTAGCTCCGGCAATTTCACTAAACGCTCCAATCATTCCGACCACCGTCCCCAACAGACCCAGCATCGGAGCAGACTTTACAATTGTATTGAGCCATGCAAGACGAGTATCAAACTCCGAAACAATTTCGCGCTCGTAGCAATTGCTGAGTATTTGACGAATTTTCCGGACCGGTTTGTTGCGGTTTTCAATTGCAACAATCACCAGTTGTGGAGCCGCTCGAGCCCATAATTCCGGTGAGTCGCAGACTTCCGTCGCACCTTCAAAATTGCTGGACTCCAACTGCCCTCCAATGTCATCAACAAACTGCTCTGCTGATTCTCGACCGGGAAATGACTTCTGAGCCACTCGCCGCATCAACACAATAATGCAATACACGCCATACACGAAGGCAATCGCCATTGCGGCATAAATTGCATAGCCCAGGAAATTGAGAATAGGAGCAATGTCGGGGATGTCGGCCAACGTTGTAAGCTGGCCGGGAAAAGAGAGCTGGAATTCCATAATTCTTAACATCCTGAACGATCATTGACAGCCTCGTACGAGGCTGGTTGCACCAATATGGACTTATCGATATTTTTGCGATTCAACAACAAAATGAAACGCACCTGGTTCGCCAGTTGCTCGAAATCGCGTTCGACGAATCTGGTCAGCAGGACGTTCGGCATAATCCATTTCCACTTTCGCCAGCAGCATCTCTGCTTCCGCCGAATAGAAGTGGAGTACCCGGCCAGCGCCAGCATCTGCAACACCTGCATCTGCCAGCAACTTAAGATCCGCTTTCACACGGTTGCCTTCCTGCCAGTTCATGAATAATCGCTGATCTCCCGAATCGATCCGATCTTCACGAACTGCAAACCCGCTACTGAGTTTATTGACATAGACGACGCGACCGTCAGGAAAGACAACCCCTAACTCAATGCCGAAGAAATCCAGCTGTTGAGCGTACCGACTCAAACTACGGCCATCAATGAACTCCACCGTCCATCGTTGCTCGCGTTTGACTCCACCACGCCCTGAACCACCAACCCCAAATGGATTACCCGACGTGCCAGCGGAGCTACCCAAAGTACCAGACGACTCTGATCCTGAAAAGTTGTTAACCAGTTGAAACTGAGCTGCTTCACCTGAAGCACTCACGGTCTTTTCCAGAACTTCCTTCAGCTGTGTCTCCTCCTGATCGTTCGACAAAGACGGATCGTCTGTTGGGTCTTCAGGAGATTCAACCAGAAGCAACTCATTGATGTCACCATCTTCAGACATCCCTGCTCCGACGACCATTGTCACGGCTGCTACAGTCCGTTCCGGCAGCAGGTTGCTCAACCAAATGGCAACCAACAGAACGACAATTCCTATCAGGACAAAGCCAGCAGCAATAACTGATGAACTGCTGAGGTCATAGCGAGTTTCTCGCATCACCGGCACCCGACCCGTGACGCGTCGAGCCTGACGATCAGGAACATTTGCCATAAGGTGTCAGTCCACTCGGGTCCGGCAGTCGAAAATCGATGCCAACGGAAACATCACATATGCGGATCTGCAACCACAGACGCGTCAGTGAAACCATCTGGGTCGCCCAAAAAGCTGAGAATAATGATATCCGTTGGTATCAGACGAATCAATGAATCGAGGATCGAAACCGTCAAACCAAACTCGTAAACACCTCAGGGGCTTCGGGTTCCGGAAAGCAATAGACAAGGGCACCTAAGATGAAAACGCAGCTTCATGTTCAATTCGCGACCAAACATGAGGCAGCCAGTCAAGAAGATCTGATGCAATCAATCCTTGTTCTGATGTTGCTGCTGCAACCATGTCACCTGCCAATCCATGAGCGTAGACTCCGGCAACAGCAGCTGCATACGGTTGCATTCCCTGACCACATAGAGCAGCGATGACACCAGTCAGGACGTCTCCGGTTCCTCCTGTTGCCATCCCGGGATTACCCGTTGCATTGATGTACGTCTCCACTCCGTCTGTAACAATTGTCGCTGCCCCTTTTAACACGACGATTACTTTATGCTGCTCGGCATACTCCGCAGCCAGCACTTGCCTGTTGGCAGCCACATCTTCATAGGAACGCCCGCTCAGTCGAACGAACTCGCCTGGGTGAGGAGTCACAATTGTCGGGGCGTCGCGTTTAAGCGATATGCCTTCTGCAGCCACTGCGTTCAAGGCATCAGCATCCAACACCAATGGAACAGTCGCCTCAGAAATCAGCCCGCGCACAAGTTTTCGTACAATATTGCTCGAGCCTAAACCAGGCCCAACCCCCACGACATCTCGATCAGCCAACAAGTCAACCGCGGTTCGAACCGAACGGCCAGACAACAAACCACCGTCACCACACGGCAATGCTGCCGTCGTGTACGAGGGCTCAAACGATGCCACAATTGCCTGAATTGCCTGAGGCACAGCAACTGTCACCAATCCGGCTCCCGCTCGCAGTGCCGCTGTGGCCGACAAACATGCTGCACCGCTCATTCCGGATGAGCCAGCAATGATTAAAACTCGGCCAAATGTTCCTTTGTGGGCGTCTGTCGGGCGTTGTGGAAGCCGCAGCTGCATGGCTGAGAATCCTCATCCTCTGTCTTAGAAAACCAGAACCATGGTAGCTGAAATATCGGGTAAAACACAGGAGAGCCAGCAAATGACCTTACAAGAAAACTTTCTCTGCCGTCTGCCGTCTGTCTAGAAATTCGGGACTTACGAATTGAATCGCGAAAAACGGCTCTCAAGCTTCGGATTCATGTCTCCTGCTGTACAATCTCCCGCTTCGTATCCGGACGTTGTCACACACGACGTACCGGTTTTCTTTTGTAGATTCAACTTCCCCGGAAAACTCCAGTCTCCCCCCCACAAGGGAACACTGGCAACCCGGGGAGCGGAACCAGTGCGAGTCACTAAGGTTCCGTGTGCGCTGCGAGTGATCATTGTGCCGGCAACATCTGTCATTGGACTGCAGTGGGGCGACGAAGCCAAAGGCAAAGTCGTCGATATACTTACCGAAAACCATGATGTCGTCGTCCGCTACCAGGGCGGGAACAATGCTGGGCATACGGTGAAATTCGGAGGGAACACATACAAGCTCAGCCTGCTTCCCACCGGAATGCTGCAAAGCCATGTTCAGTCTGTCATCGGCCCCGGAGTCGTCATCAACCCGCTGGCCTTACTTACGGAACTGGACAGCCTTATTGCAGGCGGTGTCGACTGCGGCGATCGGCTCATGATCAGTGAACGAGCGCATGTCATTTGCCCCTGGCACCTGCTTGAAGAAGCCGCATTCGAAAAACAACGAGGCAGTAAAGCGATTGGCACGACGATGCGTGGAATCGGCACGTGCTATCGAGAGAAGGCTGGGCGTTTTCAGGCAATTCGTATGGGTGACCTGGTCAACAAAGATCGTTTCGCCAACAAAGTTCGTGAAATTGTACCGCTTAAGCAGATCGTGCTTAACGCACTCAACCCCGATGGTGAACAACTGAACGTCGGCCAGATCATTGAAGACTATTCAGCCGCTGCCGATCGGCTGCGTCCAATGGTTGCCGATACAACAGCCTGGTTACTGAATGCCCAGGAAACCGGCAAACGCTTGTTATTCGAAGGTGCTCAGGGAAGCTTGCTGGATATCGACCACGGGACATTCCCCTATGTCACATCTTCCAACAGTTCAGGGTGCGGAATTCACAGTGGGAGTGGGATTCCAGAACGTTCCATTGGTACGATGATCGGAGTTGCTAAAGCCTATACGACTCGCGTTGGCGGCGGCCCATTTCCAACCGAATTGGACAACGATCTGGGAGAACAGATCCGCATTGCCGGAAATGAATTTGGAACCGTCACAGGGCGACCACGGCGTTGTGGCTGGTTCGACGCCGTCGCAACACGTTATAGTGCTCGTGTGAGTGGAGTCGATTCTATAGCCGTCGCTTTGCTGGATGTTCTTAGCGGAATTGGCAACCTGCAGATCTGTGAGGCCTACGAAATCGACGGTAAAGTCACTCGCGACCTTCCTGCCTGCCCCGATGCTCTGCAAATTGCCAAACCTGTTCTACGCGAGGTGAGAGGCTGGACAGAAGACATCACTGACGCCCGTAACTTCGACGACCTCCCGTCGAACGCGCAGCAGTATGTCAAAACGATCAGCAAACTAGTCGAACGGCCTGTAGCACTGGTGTCCGTTGGCCCCGATCGAGACCAAACAATCATCACGTCACCACTGCCCGGATCGTGAAAATGAAAAGAGGCAATTTCCTGTTTGGTCCGAGTCAAAAACACGGCTTCCATTGCAAGACCTTGCCGGTGGCCAGGGCCAAACGACATAACCCTCAGCAGTAAGCAAACCCGACGCGCCAGCAAGTTATCTAATAGTTGTATCGGGGATTATTGGGGTCGAAGTCGCGATCTGATATCTGAACGCTCGTTTGGATATCGGTAAACACGTAGTCTTCAACGATTGGCGGTTTAGCCCCGTTGCGGACCGGAAATCCGTACTGCTGCACCCGCACAGCGATGCCGGTGTCTGTGTCGATCCACAATCGAGTTCGATGAAACGCAAACTGACGGCGAGGACGAGGATGACTGACCTCAATGACATTGCACGTCATCTTGTCGAGCTTCGCATCGCGGTAATACTTGACTTCTGTCTCGCCAAACTTTAGTTCCTGCGTCCACTGCTTATGCAGAGCGAGTAAGAATTTCTCGATCCCGGCCTCAGTAATCGGATGCCGGTTTTCTCTCATTGCCATTGTGTCATTGGGAGCCAGTTCCAATGTTCCTGCAAAACTGGCGATGCCCGTTGCATGAGCCAGAACTTTGCCATCGTTCCGGCCTTTAACATAGATCACTTCTCGGCCTTCCAGATCTCCCAGAAAATACAAGTAGACACTAAAAGGTTCACGGCGAAACTTCATTTTCATCCGCTGAGACACCATGCGGTTCTTGACCAGCTCGTTCTTCGTAAACGTCGCCTCGTACGCAGGAATAGACTCCAGAGTTTTCAGACTTTTCTCAACGACTCGAAGGACAGGCTTGAGTGGATGCTCCTTATTTTCCTCAACGGCCTGCAACCCCGAAGCCATGGTTGAAATGACACCAGTGACCAGCACTTCGGCCATAACTTGTCGTGAAATTTTCATCTTTCCATTCTCCTCATATCACATCAGTTGCAGGCCAGCCGGCAACTCTTAGGCCAGAACGCTCATCAGTAGATTCCGGTTCCACCCGTGAAACACTGACAGTTGTCTCTTCTACACAGCAAAAACCGATCCGCCCCGGGCAGCAAAAAGGTCTGTCAAAGGCCCCCAATAAGTTCTTCAGCTAAACGATATTGTGGCATTCTGCCGATCTCATTAGATTTCGGCAAGATCTGCCTGTTTCGGATCAGGATCTCCGACAATTAATACGGTGAACGGAATGGATTCCTCACGCGGCGGAGCGCTGTCAACGTTGATTCTTATGCTGCCCCTCATTGTGGTGCCAGCCTTGGTCGTTCTGCGCCCATCCGATCGCAACAGTGGCCTTTCCAGCTATGATCTCGCTGCCTCTGACACAAATAGTGATGATTTCCTGTCGGACACCGATGATTTTGATTCCGTATTTGGTGAAGAGATCCAAAGTAAGACGTTTCACCAAGATGGCCATGCTGAAATCGAGGACCTGCTGACTTCTCCACTGGCGGACCTTGAACAGCTGGATTCCAAGATCCACGATGCCAATCAAGCAGATCCATCGCCAGCCAACCGGCGCAACGCCCTGCCGGCATCGCCACTCAAAACGCGATCGCACGACTCTTTCGACCTGTCGCGCTGGGGTGTCACGCAAACTGTGTGGTTTACTCCAGGCGATGCCGGAACAACGGGTCTGGCAGTTTTTGTCCCCGCCCCCAGGAAAAACGGACGCGTCCGCTACCGTTTCGAAGCCATCGGTACTTCTGACGAACAGGTGGTTCAGGACGTCGTACGTCAAATCAACGACTGGGCTTCGCTACAGCATGCTTCCCGTGACGGTAGAGTGAACTAATGCGAGTGGTTCGTCACGGGGTACAGTCCCAATCAGCCACAAACCAACTGGCACCACAACACACCGATGAACGTGCCAAAATCGCATTCCTTCGAGGCCCCATTTTCCGATGGCGACATTCCATCGATACATCGTCCGTCCGGCCAAATGGATCATTGCTGAGATCTCACCGCCTGGCACGACTTGAAGCCGCTCTGATCATTACACGATCAGCGTCGGCCGGACGACTGGCCCGACTCGCTCGACTCGTTGATGCTGCCGAAGTGCACCAACTGATCACACTCCTGAATCACAGCTATGAACGAACACGCAGTGCATTTCGGGTCGAACAGACAGCTGCCGGCTATCAACTGCTTACTCGCCCGGACCTCGCTAACTGGCTCGATCGCCTGCACCAGCGACAGGACCGACTTAAGCTGTCGCAACCCGCCCAGGAAACACTGACGATCATCGCGTATCAACAACCGGTCACACGAGCCGACGTAGAAGCCGTACGAGGTGTTCAGTCCACAGATTTAATTCGTCAACTGATTGACCGAAGCTTGATTCGAGTCGCCGGAGAAGATGAGTCACTCGGACGCCCGTTTCTCTACGCTACAACCAAAAGCTTCCTGGATATGTTCGGCCTCGGCCGACTGGAAGACCTGCCCGACTATGACTCGCTCCGCCGACAGCCAAAGACGGACACAGAACAGGGGAACACTGCCAGCAATTCCGATGAAGACGAATTAGCCGCCGAAGATGATGACGCCGAAGATGATGACGCCGAAGATGATGACGCCGAAGATGATGACGCCGAAGATGATGACGCCGAAAACATGGCTATCAACGAAGAGGAGCTGCAGGATTGGGATCAGGAAGATCAATCAGAAGTGGCATAATGCGCTCCAGAATATCATCACTGATCGTGTCCACATTACGTAACTCTCCGTCACTGCCCAGGCATTTCACAACAGCCCAGTTGTTTTGTGATGTCGCAATGTCCCGGTAGCACTCCCGGACTCGTTCGAGGTACGGCCGGTCACTTTCCTGAATGTCAGCTTCTTCCGAAGTGTAGTCCCGCGCTGCTTTACGACTCACTAACTCCCGACTCCAGTCCGATGAAATATCCAGCAGTATATTGAGATTCGGTCGAGGTAAACCAAAAACTCGATGCTCAATATCATTGATCCAGTCAATCAGCTTCTCACGTTCTTCGCCCTGCAACTTGGCGGCCTGATGTGCCAAATTGCTGGCAGTGAAGCGATCAAGCACAACGATGTCACTTGAAGCCATCGCCTCAGCCAGTACCCCCAGCGACTCAAATCGATCCCCGGCATAGAGCACAGCGGCCAACTGTGGATGCACTTCATCAAGTGATCCAAAGCGACCGTTCAGAAAATCACCAATGGCTGCACCAAACGCTGTTGCCGAGTAACGTGGATACTGAATCGAAGAGGTTTGATAACCCAGGCGGGCCAGCCGCTTGGTGACTAATCTCGCTTGAGTTCCCTTGCCGGATCCGTCGATTCCTTCAATCGCAATCAAAACTGCCATCAGCCACTGATCCTTACCGCCGTCACGCCCTGTCGAGTCGCCGACTTCGCCTGACATCGAACAAAATGCCCCAGGTCTGTACAGTCTCCCGGAAATTCAACCGGCATGTACCATTGATCGGTTCCTCGTACATAGCCGGGGCGATTGTCCAGCACTCGTTCTGCCATGACCGTTAATTCGGCACCGCTGGCAATACGACTGTTGTAAAAATCTAACGCCAAATCACGTTCCAGCTCTCCCAGGCGTCGGACTCGATCTTTGATCACATTGCCATTCAACTGATCCGGCAGTTCAGCCGCCGGGGTTCCATCACGACGACTAAACGGAAACACATGCACTTTCATAAACCGTGCCTGACGGCAAGTTTCCATTGTCTCTGTGAACTCGTTTTCTGTCTCCCCAGGAAATCCAACGATCACGTCAGTAGTAAGTGCAGGGTCACCACCGAGCATCTCGCGAAGCTGTTCCATCCGTTCCAGAAAACGTGACACACGATAACGCCGTTTCATACGCCTCAGTACTGTTTCCGAACCACTCTGCAAAGCCGGGTGAAACTGCGGACAAAGATGTTCGCAGTCACGTGCCGCCTTAATGAAATCGTCATTGACTTCCACCATTTCAATACTCGACAGTCTCATCCGCCAGTCGCCTGGAATCCTGTCCAGACGCCGCAGCAGATCCCAGAGACGTTCTGGCCTGGCTCCGGACTCCAGGTTGTTCGTATCGATTCCGAAGTGTCCGACATGCACTCCACTGATCACGATTTCGCGGTAACCATTATCAATTAACCGACGAAATTCGTCTTCAATATCCTGAGGTCTGCGACTGCGAATTCCCGGTCGCACTGTCGGAATGATGCAGTAGGAACATTTAAGAATACAGCCGTCCTGAACTTTCACAAATGCCCGATGGCGCCCTTCAAACTCACTGATGCCCGCAGGCATGTCGACAATGCCGAATCGATTGAGCACATCCGGCAGTTCGCGTTTGTCAGCCACCACCTCAATCACGTTCGGCATCTCGCTGACCGCTTGCGGATCGCGAGTCGCATAACAACCCATGACGATCGTTTTCGTGCCAGGATTCTTCCGGGCAAGCTGCCGAATAACCTGCCGTGATTTGGAATCGCCGGTATTGGTCACGGTACACGTGTTCACAATACACAGATCTGCAGACTCTTCCTCTGTCGCTTCTCGATACCCGCTGGCGCGCAGCGATTCACGGACCAGTTGAGTCTCATACTGATTAACTTTACACCCCAAAGTCACCAGTCGAGCGGTACGTTCAGCAGTCGCCACAAGCGGATTCCTCAAACACGCGAATTCATTTCCCCAGATCCTGACGTCAGAGTTTCATTTCCGCAATCTCGCAGACCGACAGCCAGACGGATTCCGGAGTTTCTTGATACACGACACGCAGCAGCCCCGATTGCCTCGCCTCCTGACTTCCCTGTTCGTCAAGAATTACTGGGAATCAGAATGAAATGCCGTGCGAACCACACTCCACACCCAATTGGACATCCGAAGTGCCTGGCCTGACTCAAATAGATCGTGTCCAGTGTGGCGTAACGAGCGACGAAAACAAACAGAAAACGATGGCGAGGAATCAGGTGTGTATTCCGCCTTTTTGCTGCAAAATACCGGATTGATTCATACTCTCCATACTCATTTTGGAATGGTGGCGATGGCAATTCCAACATCACCATCTGGCAATCGACCGTTGTGCCACCATTGGGAATATATCCAGATCGTCTGTGAGTTGGAGCGTACTCGTCGTCGGCTTTGAGCCAACGCAAACGATGCCGACAATAACGTTACGCCGGTATAGAAAGAATCTCTGCCGACGATGTGAAAGACGACCGGATTCCCGAATGAGGCTTTCTGTCGGAAAAACCGGTCCGACGAATTTGATAGCCAGGCTGGAGTAGCTGACGCGACATCTTTTCGACAAAATGCTGGCATCAATTTATTTGGCAATTCGGGAAACAGCCTCAATGGAACGACTTTGGAACCGATGCCCTCGCTGGCTGCGCATTGCTTTTCTATCCCTGGCAACAATGACTGTTCTGTTACTTGCGGTTGCGGGATACGGATACTGGTACCTGAATCCCAGCGTTGATCGCACCGATGGAGTGGTCTACGGAACACGAAACGGTGCGCCATTAACACTCGACGTGCTTAAACCGGTCGACCCTAATGGTCTGGCAGTCGCGTTTATGGTGAGTGGCAGCTGGAAGTCGGGCACACCAGGAGAAACACCGACATGGATGTTCGCCCCACTGCTGCAAAACGGCTATACGGTCTTCGCAATCTGTCACATTTCGCAACCGGAATCCACGGTGATGGAGATCATCGACGACGTCAACCGGGGAATCCGTTACGTACGTCACCACGCCGACGCTTACGAAATCGATCCGGATCGGATAGGAGTTTCTGGTGGCAGTGCCGGCGGGCACCTGAGCCTCATGCTGGCAACTCGAGGTGGCCCCGGTGATGCTGATGCCGCAGATCCAATCGACCGTGAAAGCAGCAAAGTTCAGGCAGTCGCAATCTTCTATCCGGTCACTGACCTGCTCAACATGGGCCCCTCCACAGAAAACCCCGGCGACGGAGGACCACCTGTTAGTTTTGTCAAAGCCTTCGGCCCGAATGCCGAGAACATGGACAAATGGAAAGAGATCGGCCGCGATTGTTCACCCATTTTTCACGTCACGAAGAACCTGCCTCCAACGCTGATTTATCATGGCGATGCAGATACACTGGTTCCTCTGGAACAGTCAGTACGTTTCCGCGATCAAGCTGCCAAATGCGGACGGTACGTAAAAGTCGTCGTCCAGCCCGGTGGTGGACATGGATGGCCGACTTTAATGTGGGATTCTATGAGCTTCGCCAGCTGGTTCGATGAGCACCTCAAACCAGATCAATAACGGTAGCAACACCAACGAGGTTTACTCTTCACCCTGATCTGACCCGTTCACTGGATCAGCCACCTGAGTTCTCACAAAATGCAACCATGAATTCAGAAACGCCGATTACTAATCCGCTGCAAACAGTGCCTCCCCCAACATGGCATCCACTCATTCCGTGGCTGGCCTGCGTGGTTCTGTTGAGCTCTATCACAGTCACAGTTCTTTACAGGTTGCAAACACGGACCCCCGCTCAGATTACCATTGCCGGAGGCCCGCCAGATGGTTGTTATCACAAACAAGCAGAATCTCTCGCCAAAGAACGGACGTATCGTCTGAAAATCTGGGTTAAGGTTGACAAGACCAATGGCTCACTCGAAAACCTGCCCTTCCCTGTCCAAGATACCAAGACATCATGAACAGTATCTGGCAGTTCTGGATTGACGTTGGCGGTACGTTCACGGATTGCATTGGTGTAAGTCCTCAGGGCGTACTGCACCAACATAAGACATTGAGTTCCGGAACGACGAAAGGTACGGTCTCCCATACTCAATCTGCCACTCATTTTTCGGATCCTGCACGTAGTCACGATCCATCTAATTTCTGGACTGGATGCGAGCTTCGACTGCTGAATTCTGCAGGTGATTGCGTCGCAACATCGACCATCCGTACATTCTCCGCGACTGGCGGTACGTTTGAAACCGAAACCGATCTGCCATTCGCCACCGGACAACGATACGAGCTGGATCTAAAAATTCCCGCTCCGGTTATTGGCATTCGCTGGCTACTGAAACTCTCGGCGAATGCTCCAGTCCCGCCGATCCAGGTGCGATTTGGGACAACGCGAGGCACCAATGCACTGTTGACGCGGACGGGTGCCCGCACGGCACTTATTACCACCAAAGGCTTTGCCGATGTACCACTCATTGGTAATCAGGATCGGCCTCGACTGTTCGATCTTGATATCCAAAAACCAGAACCGCTGTTTGTATCAGTGGTTGAAGTAGACGAACGTACTGCAGCCGATGGCAGCATTCTCCAAGCTTTGAATGTAAGCCATGCTCGACAGCTGCTGCGCGGTATCCGTGATCAGGGTGTAGAATCCATCGCCATCTGCCTGATCAATGCGTGGATCCAGCCGCGGCATGAATTGATTCTGCGGCAACTGGCACAAGAATGCGGATTCAGCGAGATCAGCCATTCGCATGAAGTATCACCTCAAATTCGTTTTGTCCCACGTTGTGACACGACCGTTCTTGATGCCTACCTGAATCCTGTACTGCGCTCCTATCTGTCGGAAATTCAACGGCATATGAAAAACAGCCAGGTTCTGGTAATGACATCCGCTGGCGGCCTCATAGACAGCTCCGCCTTTCGCGGTCGTGACTCAATCCTATCCGGCCCCGCTGGTGGCGTCGTTGGTTTTTCACAGGTTGCCGAATCTGCAGGGTTCGACCGATCGATTGGTTTCGACATGGGCGGCACCAGTACTGATGTCGCCCGCTTCGGAGGTCGCTTCGAATACGAACACGAAACCACGAAGGCCGGTGTCAGAATCATGACTCCAGTACTGGCCATCGAAACTGTAGCCGCTGGTGGAGGCAGTATCTGTGGATTTGATGGAATCCGTCTGCACGTGGGGCCGGCGAGCGCGGGCGCTGATCCTGGCCCGGCGTGTTATGGTTCCGGCGGACCGTTGACCGTCACGGATCTCAACTTGTTTCTGGGTCGAGTGTTTCCCGGATACTTTCCCTTCGATCTGGACATTGAAGCTGTCACGCAGCAGCTTCAACAACTGAAGCAAAGCATGCAGAAATCACAGACATGGAAGAATTCCATGTCGCTGCAGTCACTGTCCGAAGGATTGCTGCAAATTGCCAACGACAACATGGTTCAGGCGATTCGCCGAGTCTCCGTCGCAAAAGGCTACGATCCAAGCGAACATGTTCTGGTGAGTTTTGGAGGAGCCGGAGGACAGCACGCGTGCTCAGTTGCGCGGTCACTCGGAATATCACATGTGTTGCTACACCCGATGGCCGGCATCCTCAGTGCCTGGGGAATGGGACAGGCTGACATCCGAAAACGCCGCACAAAAAGCATTCTTAAACCACTGAATCAAGACTCACTGAAGGATCTACAGGCAACAATCGACTCATTGATAACCGAAACAAAAGACCACGTTCGCCATCAGGGAGCGAACAAAGAACAAATCGACCTCCCTGCGATTGAAGTCGAACTCAGATACTCCCGAACAGAATCAACTCTGCCAGTACCATGGGGAACAGCAACTGAATGTCGACAACGATTTGAAGACGAATACCAACGACTGTTTGGCTATAAGCGTGCAGATTATTCTATTGAAATCGCATCCGTCAGTGTGGAGTCCATAGGCCGCACGTCCCCAGAAATCCAAAGCCAAGAAGATATTTCTGGAGATTCACGTGCCATCCCCGATGACACGACAACAACCTACTTTGACGGGCAAAAAATTGACACTGCTATCTACCTGAGGGCTTCACTGCACTCGGGCCATTTCCTTACCGGTCCCGCAATCATTTGTGAACAAACCTCCACGATTCTGATTGAACCCAATTGCCAGGCAAAGGTCACAGAGAACGGCAGTATTCTCATCTCAGTTGGTCAGTCTGACACACCTGCAGACCAAAAAACAAAGTCGCATCCTGATCCAATCCTCCTTGAAGTGTTCAACAATCAGTTTGTTTCTATTGCCGAACAAATGGGAGAAACGTTAAGGCGGACATCAGTCTCGACCAATGTTCGTGAACGCCTGGACTATAGTTGCGCTCTATTCGATGCCGATGGTCAACTGGTAGTGAACGCTCCACACGTCCCTGTTCATCTGGGAGCTATGGGTGAGACTGTTCGAGCAATCATGCAGGATCATCCGAACATGCACCCGGGTGATGTTTTTGTGACGAACGACCCGTATCGTGGAGGCTCCCATCTGCCGGATGTCACGGTGCTGACTCCTGTCTTTGCAGAACACTCCGCTCCCTCTTTCTTCGTCGCCAATCGTGCTCATCATGCCGAAATCGGAGGTATTGTCCCAGGCAGTATGCCACCGTTTTCCAACAGCCTTGCCGAGGAAGGAGTGCTGATCCGCAGCCGCCTTTTGGCTCAAGCCGGAACATCTCACGAACAAGATCTGAGAATGCTGTTATCTTCCGGCCAATATTCAAGCCGCAATGTCGCTGACAATCTGGCCGATTTGGCTGCTCAATCTGCCGCCAATACCTGTGGAGCCGCCCTGCTCCATCAACTCTGCGAAGAACGTGGCGTCGATACCGTGCTTCAGTATATGAATCATCTACAACATGCTGCTGAACGCAAAATGCGTCTGGCCCTCAGCGGACTCGCCGATCGCACTTATAACTTCCGGGACCAACTGGACGACGGGTCAGTGATTCGAGTTTCAATATCGGTGAATGATGACACGGCAACCGTCGATTTTACTGGTACGGCAGGCGTAAATTCCGGCAACCTGAACGCCAACCGAGCGATCACTACGGCAGCCGTGCTGTATGCCTTCCGCTGCTTGCTCAACGAAGACGTCCCCTTGAATGCTGGAGTTCTGGCTCCACTAAAACTCATCATTCCCACAGGACTGCTTAATCCACCACCCGGTGCCAATCCAAAACAATCGCCCGCCATTGTCGGCGGAAATGTGGAAACGTCTCAACGAATTGTTGATGTGCTGTTGGGAGCACTCCGACTGGCAGCCGCCAGCCAGGGAACCATGAACAACCTCACATTCGGCGACGATACTTTTGGCTACTACGAAACAATCTGTGGAGGCGCAGGAGCAACGCCTCACGCAGCCGGTGCCGATGCCGTGCACACTCATATGACAAACACTCGGCTGACTGATCCCGAAGTGTTTGAACAACGCTATCCGGTGCGATTGCGAAAGTTCGGGATTCGACAGGGCAGTGGAGGTGCTGGTCGCTTCAACGGTGGAAACGGAATCGTTCGAGAGATTGAATTTCTCTGCGAGCTGCAGGTATCGATGCTGTCTCAACGGCGCACCTGCAAACCATGGGGACTGGAATCGGGTAGTGAAGGCGCATCCGGAAACAATTTTCTGATTTCACGAAAAAGCAGGGAAGCGGAACCTCTGCCGGGTGCCTTTTCACGAACGTTTAATACCGGTGATATTCTGCGAATCGAAACACCAGGTGGCGGTGGTTTTGGAATGGACCAACCGTAAAATGCTGTGAAACCAAACAGATGGGCGAAGCGGTGCATCCACACAAGTATAGGTTTTCAGCAATAATATCGCATGAGACAGCACCCATACTAAACTGGCATGTAAACATTGGGCCAAATAAAAAGACCGGTGATTACTCACCGGTCTTCGTGTCATTTTACGTCTGAATTCATTCACCCCACTTGTATACACCCTGTAAAGATGCCCGGGGAAATCAGACTAAACAGTATCAGCAGCAGCAGTATCGGTAACGACATTGCCCGATTCATCGAGCCGTAAGACTTTGTAGCCGCCAATTGACTTGTAGTAGATCGCCAAGATCAGAAAACCAATCCCCATGGCAAACGGAATTCTTGCAGTCAGAGTCAACGCCTTTCTGCCACCAGCATTAAAGGCACTGACCACGGCAGTGCTATCAGAGTCGAACTCCGCCCGAAGGACTTCCTTTTCCGTCGCTTTCTCTTCGTCAGAGATCCCTTCTCTGGCATCAATTACGGCCAAAGCGTCATCAAGATTTCCATCCATTGCCGCCTGCTGAAGACCAGAATTTAGTTCACGAGACGTGTAACCCAGAAATTCATTCTGTTTGCCATCGGAGTATCGTTCGTATGTTGCCGGAGCATCTGCTTCCAGAGCTGCATTCATAGACTCACTTTGCTGGGCTCCAATCATTTGACCAGCAACAAATCCAACAGTGATCATTCCCGCTGCTCCTAGGGCGCTCATCGCAACTGCACCACTTTGAGGATAGCGTTCACCAGCAACCGCCAGCATCGTTGGCCACAAGAATGCTTTACCAAAGCTGTAGAGAGTCGCTGCAGCAAAAATAACAGCCACACTCGTGATTTCAGTGCCGAGCCAAAGTAACCCAAGTACAGCGAGCACTGAACTGGCCAACAGAAGCCCAATGGGATTGATTCGGTGAACAATTGGCCCCGCAAAGAATCGCAGAACAAACATTAATAAAGAGGTGTAGATCAATACTGTGACGGAGTTATCTACGAGGTTCTCCATCAGACGAGTCATCCATGAATCCACTCCCAATTCCATGTACCCAATCAACGCGTGCAACAAGAGCAACACAAGGAACGGAAATGACAGAAAACAGCTGAAGAGAACGCCAAAGGACGAGTTTCCACTTGCAGACACTGTCTTTGGAAATGGCTGGCCGATGACCATAAATGTAAGGGCGATCAAAATGAGTGAGTAAGCTGACAGTGCATAGTGCCATGGAATTTCCTGTATCCATGCCGTCTCATTCTGAAATCCAGCAGCAACCAGACCACCGATGATGATTCCACCTGGCCAGCCAGCATGAAGAACGTTGAGGTAGTGTGCCTGATTCTCGGGATACAATTGTCCCACCAGCGGATTAATCACGGCCTCATAAAGGCCAGTGCAAACAGAAAACAGCAGTACACTGATTTGCAGCAACCAAATGACATTTGCTGTTGCCTTTTCCGGACCAACGTCTGCAACCCACCCATCGTAATACGACGGAGCCGCAAACAGCAGAACCGCGCTTACGATGTGCATGAGAACCGACAGCAGCAATAGCTTCTTGTAGCCGAACATCTCGACGAGAATTCCACCGATGAAAATCACAAAGCCAAAGCCCAGGAAGCCGTAGCCCATGATGGTTCCGAAATCGGACGGCCCAATCCCCATTTTAGCCCAAGCTGGACCTGCCGCACCTCGAGTTGCAAATCCAGCGCCCGCGGCGACAAGTGTCAGAAAGCTGGCAACAAGCAGCGTTCCTCGGTTGGTCTTGTTTTCCATTGATGTCTCCTGTCGTCTTGGCACCTGAGCGAAGTTGATACAAACGAACCGGCGTACAGACATCGCCTGTGAAAATCAGCAGCCAGTTGAAAACCGAAGTCAGAACGCCCAGCTGGTCAACAAATTGCATGCAAGACCTACAGGGCAGTGCGGCGAAGATACCAGAAAGCGAATTCTGCCACTAGAGCCAGACCCTAAGGGGCATTTTGGGGTAATACCGGGGCTTATCAGCAGATACGCAGTCCCTACCGACATGCTTCCCATACTGCCCATATGCCGTCGTCCCTCATTCTGTTCGAAAAATACGAACAATGGTCTTCGTAGTCGAAAGATCCACTCCGGGAACATCGCACGGCTGACCATTCATATCCCGCAGATCTGCCGCAAGATTGTCCCAGTGAGTTTGAGTCATTGCCTGCTGAGGCCACGACTGATGGTCCCAAATCAGCCGCAAGGCAGACCGAACGACAGACTGTGGCCAGACTGTCAGCCGTGTACGATTGAGTCTGCAGACTCCCGGTTGTAGCTCCAGAACCACGTCGTTCAGGCAACACTGTCCCACCTGAGTGGCCAACATCTCTGCATCGCGAGCATGCCCGGCCAGCCGAATCAGGCTGCGAGTAATCTGAGGATTGTATTCCTCAGCAAGAAATGGCATCAGTTGCTGACGAATCTGATTTCGCGTGAACTCACACGATTCGTTCGAAGCGTCGGTCTGCCATGACACTTGACGGGCATGCAAAAACTCCACTACGGCGGCTCGTGAGATAGAAAGCAGAGGCCGGATGAGCTTAACGTCTTCACATAATAATCGTCTCACTGACATACCCGCGAGCCCCTTCATTCCCGTCCCACGAATAATATTATGCAAAACCGTTTCAGCCTGATCTTCCTGATGATGCCCGCAAACCACGTAATGAAGACCATTGGCCCGAGCTGCTTCCTGCAATAGCTGATACCGATTTCGTCGGGCCACCTCTTCAATTCCTCCGCCAGCGACCTCCCTCTGTTTTGGCACATCGCATGTCAGCAGGATAAAACGCAGCCCGTGTGACTCTGCCGCTTCCTGGACAAACTCGGCATCTGCCGTGCTCTCATTTCCTCGCAACTGATGATTCACATGAGCCACAACAATCTGACCATTGCTCTCCGGCCACAGCTGGCGAGTCCCGTGCAGCAGAGACATGCTGTCGGCACCACCGGATACCGCCAGTAACAGCCCTTTCTCAGGGCTATGACACTGACACTGAGCGTAGCCGGCCGACAATGCCTTCAGAAAATCAATAGGGTCACTCACGAAATCAGACAATCGAAAAAAAGACGAGCAAAAACAGGCCGTTGAGCTCCCCGGGAGCTGGTTGACCGAATTCCTTACTGTGTTAGCATGAGACTCTTGGCTGTGTCATCGACGTTTTGGGCCGTTGGCATAGCAGGACAAAAATCAGGTCTTCGGATCCTGACGTGAACTTGACACACAGACCAGCTCGTGGGAGCAGTTCGTTTGAGTTTGCCTGGAAGATCGTTTCAACCTTTCCGACGTATGACATGTTTTCCTCCCTTACCCTTTTGTCGCTGCTCGCTGCGCTGCTGACTCAAATCAGCATTCGACAGCATCAGTCGGATCCTCTCTGCTTCAACAGCAGATGGTCCCACACCTGGACTGACTGGCAACCCGCCATGTCATGCCAGCTGGCGATTTCACACATAAGCTGCCTGCTGACAGCGGTGTACAAAGGCGGGGTTCCCCCGGGACTGCATCTTTTAGCGTTGGTTCAACTTTTGCGATATTTCAGCCAAGCCAACACCGCAACACGAACCGTGATCGCTCAGTCTTCGATCGAAATCTGACGGCATAAGCCCTCAGGGGACCACGCAGTTCGAATACAAACACTGAGTTCGTCAGACACGCAGGAACCGTCTTACATTAGGACGTTTCCATGGAATATATCACCCCCACCATTATCGGGGTGGTTGGTATCGCGATTGGATTTTTCTTCGACCGTCTCCGCAAAGGGAGTGCCTATCAAGGTCGAGATGAAATTCTGGAACAGGCAAAACGCGATGCTGACAACCAACGACGCAACGAAGAAATCGCAATCAAAGAGGACATGCTGAAGCTACGAGAAAAGCAGGAGCAGAAACTCGAACAGCTCCGCGACAAAGTCCGCGACCGCGAACGAGACGTCGATAAACGTAAAGCCCAGCTGCAGGAACAACAAAACGACATCACTAAGAAGGAGCAAATGCTGCAGGCAACGCAGATCAAGCTGACTGAACGCAATAAAGCCACCGATGCCCGGCAGCTCAAACTCGACCGTCTGCTCAGCGAAGAACAGGAACAGTTGTACAAGATCAGCGGCCTGAGCAAAGACCAGGCATCCGAACAGTTGCTCACACGCATTGAACGAGATCTGTCGGACGAAGTCGGTGCATTGATCATGAAGCACGAGGACGAAGTTAAGGGAGAAGCTGAAAAGCAGGCGCGTGAAATCATTGGAATGGCTGTCCAGCGCTATGCATCAACTCACGTGTCAGAGACCACGGTTTCCAGTGTCGATATTCCCAGCGACGAAATGAAAGGCCGAATCATCGGTCGCGAAGGGCGCAACATTCGAGCCTTCGAAAAGGCAACCGGGGTCGATGTGATTGTCGATGACACTCCGGGAGTCGTCATCGTTTCGGCATTCGACAACGTACGTCGCGAAGTCGGGAAACTATCACTGGCTCGCCTGATTCAGGACGGTCGTATTCATCCGTCTCGCATCGAAGAAGTTGTCGTGGAAACTCAAAAGGAAATGGAAGAACATATCCGCCGTCTGGGAATGGAAGCCTGTGAAGAAGCCGGCATCCGAGGCCTGCATAAAAAGCTGGTGGACTTCATGGGCCGCCTGCAGTTCCGCACAAGTTACAGCCAAAATGTTCGGCAACACTCCATCGAAGTGGCTCACCTGACCGGTATGATGGCCGAACAGCTGGGACTTGATGGGACGCTTGCTCGACGCTGTGGTTTCCTGCATGACCTGGGCAAGGCTGCCGACCACGAAATGGAAGGCGGCCACCCGGCCGTCGGAGCTGAACTACTCAAGCGTTATGGCGAAGGCGAAGAAGTCGTTCATGCAGCAGCCGGTCACCATGATGATATTCGGCCGGCATACATCTACACAGTGCTCGTCGCAGCTGCCGATGCAATCTCAGCCGCTCGCCCGGGAGCTCGTCGAGAAACGCTGGAAAAATACGTTCGACGTCTGGAAGAACTGGAGACACTGGCCTGTGGATTCCCGGGGGTCGACCATGCCTTTGCCGTTCAGGCGGGGCGCGAAGTTCGTATTCTGGTCGATTCTTCAGACGTCAACGACCGACAGGCTAAGAAGCTGAGCCGTGATGTCGCTCAGGCTATCGAACAGACACTCACCTACCCCGGCGAAGTAAAGGTCACCGTGCTGCGTGAAACTCGTGCAGTTGAATACGCGAAATAACTTAACACAATTCGCGCCGTGCCCATCAGGTTCGGCCACTGTCTCGGCTCTGTACTGAAACAGATAAAAGGGCTCACATGTCACCGTTGCTAATTCTTGCTACTGGAGTGATCATTGTTCTGGGGATGATCATCTTCTTCAGAATCAATGCGTTCGTCGCTCTGATCACTGCCGCAATGGTTGTAAGCGTCATGGCACCGGGTGAAGTCGGTTCCAAAATCAGTCGGGTTGCCGATGCATTTGGACGATCGGCCGGTGCGATTGGTATCGTCATTGCGTTAGCAGCAATCATCGGACAGTGCATGATGGAAAGCGGAGCCGCCGATCGCATCGTGCGCACGTTCCTGAAACTTCTGGGCGAAAAACGAGCGCCCTTGGCACTCATGGGCAGCGGATTTGTACTTTCGGTGCCGGTCTTCTTCGATACAGTATTTTACCTGCTTGTTCCGCTGGCTCGCTCACTGCACCGTCGAACGAACAAAAACTACCTTCTGTACATTCTGGCTATCTCCGCCGGAGGAGCAATCACGCATACGCTGGTTCCCCCAACACCGGGCCCACTGCTAATGGCTTCGACTCTGGGAGTTGACGTTGGCCTGATGATTTTGGTGGGAGCAATGATCGCAATGCCAGCAGCATTAGTTGGCATAGGATTTTCTCTGCTGGCCGATCGCACGATGAACATCCCCATGCGTCAGTCGGGGACTAAACCGGATCCGAAGCCACTTGAGGATTCGCAGCTGCCATCATTGCTGGCAGCCCTGTCTCCAATTTTGCTACCGGTGGTTTTAATTTCTTGCAATACAGTTGTAGAAACTCTGGCCGACGCTGAGCGGCCTGGCCATCTGTCGAAAGAAGATATCACCGATTGGCCAGCCTTGTCTGCGGCACTGAGCAATTCGCAAGCCGGTGAAATCGTGCTAAGTGAATTGCAATCCGTCGGGGTTGCTGGAGTCAATGCTTTACCCGACGAAGCCGAACAGGAAGCCGTAACCACAGGCCTCAACCGAGTTCTCGCCAATCGCAAACTCTACCCTCGCCAACTGCCGACAAACAAAGACCAATATCCGGAGTACTTTGCTGCTCAACAGGCCTTCAGCGATGCCCTGCCTTCCGTCTGGGAAGCTGACCAGGTGATTAATGACGATTCCGTTGAACGACCAGGATCTCAACAAGCTCGCGAATTTTATCATCTGCAGGCGGCGTTGGGAGCTCGCACAAAACCGGTTGTCACCGAGCGAATGAATCGCCTTCTGCTGGAAGCAATGTTTCCTGCAGTGATTCGTCCCCATGAATGGAATACACCCCTCCGCAAACTCAGCCGCTGGACTTCTTTGGCTGGAAACGCCAACCTTGCTCTCCTGTTGGCGATGTCAGCAGCGCTGATGGTGTACGTAAAACAGCGCAAACCCACGCGTAAAGAAATGTCAGCTTCGGTGGAATCCGCATTGATGAGCGGAGGAGCCATTATACTGATCACAGCCGCTGGTGGTGCATTTGGAGGAATGCTGGATGTCGCAAAAGTAGGCCCTGCGATTCAGGGAATGTTCGACACTCAGGGCAGCGGCGAAGGATTGTTCTATCTGTTCCTGGGATTCGGCATGGCCGCTCTACTCAAGATCGCTCAAGGTTCGGGCACGACTGCTATGATTGTAGTGTCCGGGATGCTGGCTCCCACAGTTGCCGACGTTGCGTTGCCTTACAATGCCGTGTACCTGGCCACTGCAATTGGAGCCGGCTCTTTGGTTGGTTCCTGGATGAACGACAGCGGATTTTGGATCGTTGCCAAAATGAGCGGACTAACAGAAGCAGAAGCCCTCAGGACATGGACCCCTCTGTTACTGGTGCTGGGAATGACCAGCATGGCAGCAACAGTCATCCTGGCAATGCTGTTGCCGCTGGTTTAGTAATTCCGTTCGTCAATCCTTCGATTTCATATTGTTCGCCAAGTCACCTGAATGCCAGTCGACACCTCCGAATCGAATCCACAAAACGTCTCCCGCGAACTGCTGGGTTATCTGAATTTCTCTGATGGAACGCCCGGAACATCATTTCAGGCGGCGCTTGATGGATTATTCGGCGGCAGCAATGCGCCAACCAATCCTCAGAATCTGAAACACCTGTTGCTGGTATCTTTGAATGAACTGCAGGCAAGTAATGCCCCCGGCTTCAAAGACATCGCCCAGGCAACTAACGCCGTATCAATGGCAATCGATCAGATTCTGCCTGCATATCGGCAGCACCATTCCAGCCTGCTGTTCCATCTGCAGAGCGGCGATTTCTTTTCTCCCTTTTTTGTAGCACGCATTTTCGAAGCCACACTTCGAAGTGCCAGTCTGCATGGCTGGAATAACACCGATCAGCTGATTCCATCGGCCCTGGAACTACTAAATCAATTCGTTGGTTATCGACCTGTCGCTGTCCTGGAAAACGAACGTCTGGCCGAAGTATACGACCACGAACGATTCTGCCCTGTCCCGCTTTATCTGCAGGGAGTTGGAGTTGCCACAGGACCATGGAAGCCATTACTTGAATCAACCCTCGCGTTCTTGCGCCTGTTGCCGGAGGAGATGACCGAACCCGCTCATTTCAATCTCAACCGGATGCAGGAACTCTGCCTGGACGTTCGCGCTCACGATCACCTGCATCCCGTAAACAAGCGTACCAACTACATGTTTGGGGAATGGGATCCTGCAGACATTGACACGAAGGGCTACTACCGGCGATTCACGATCCGCAGCATCATTCTCGAATCATTGCTGGAATGGCTCCACACCGACAACGGCACATCACCTGAAGAACGGCTGTTTGATTCTTCAGCAGTGCTTGCCGGCACGATTTTGATGGCGTCGGCGATCAGTGGTTCCGGTCCTCAGACGTACGATTCTGCAGTCTCACTTACCTCACTGCTGCCAACCGTCGCACGCCAACGTGATGCGTTCTATCAGACGCTGCTGAAAATGTCTGAGGGAGATCGCCGTAAACGACTGGAACGACTCGCAAAAGAATCGAAGCAACCATTTGGCCACGTCCGTCATGAACTCAACATGAACCTGTCGCGTTACGGTGCACAGCAGGTGCAGCATCGACACCTCTCATGGTTGTATGCCTCAATGGGCTTTGAAGAAGCCAGCCGCGAAGAAGCAGGAATCATCCCTTGTGCATCAGCTCGGTTCGAATCCGCAATCTATTCTCGACTAATGCTGATCCACCGACAGGTCCGTAGCGGACAACTGGACAAGTCAGTCCAGCACCTACGTACATCTCTGCAACTGCTACAGACAGGCATCGAATGTGGAGCCTTTGTAGACCCATGGAACATCCTCGGTTTTCAAGGTATGTTTCCTCTGTTTACTGCCCGCGAAGACGCTATTCCGGACAACCGCGCTGAAGTCCTGATGGATGTGATGGAACAGATTTTCGATTCCTGTTCCTTTGTGATGGCCGAAGCCGCTGCTACCGGACACAACGAATACCACGAATCTGTCCAACACGATTTTCAACAGCTGGCCGAACAATGGGACCAGTATGCGACGACCACCGTTACCGATCTTCCTGAAGTTCGAGGCCGTGAATCCGTCGCAGCCGCCAAACATGTTACGGCTGCTCTGTCAGAATGGCGCACAGCCGGTGAAGCAACAGCCGACATAACGTTCTGGAAAAATCACGTCGGCCAGTTCGAATCCGCTCGGAGTTTTTCACAGGTCGTTTCAGCATTGCTGGATCGAGATGACCTGGTCGCCGCCACCGGACTGCTGATTCAGTGGCTGAGTCAGGCGGAATCTTTTGGTTTGGAATCCGGACGGCATTCGATTCATAACCAATTCCACCGGTTACAGAATCTAATTACTCGTCGAACCGATCTGCCCGATCAATGGCTGCTGCTTCGTCGTCTCTTTGCATTTCTCGAAGCCAATGCCGGCGATTACTGGGAAGTCCCGTCACTCGGAGAATTCGCCGACCGCCACCGAAAAGGACAATCATCAGAGGATAGTCGCCCTGACCTCGAACACCTTTTTGATGAGGAACAAACCGAAGACGATCCATGGAAAGAATCGGCATTCGAAAACGTCGTTTATCGCGACAGTACGGACGATGGCAATGATTCCGACACCGTAGATGAAGGCTTGTCACCAGGCACGACTGAGTTTGAAGTTCTGTACAGGCAATTGGAGCCTCGCCTGAAGTTCCTGCATACCCTGGGATCACTGTGGAGCAACGCCGCAATCACACTGGCTCAACGCCCCGCAGACGACCTGGCATCCAGCGAAATCCAGATGCACCTGAGCGAATGGCGATCAACTATCGGCCAGTTTCTGGAACACCTGTCACAACTCCTGAAAGAAATCAGCGACTTCGAAATTCAGACATGGTCTGCCGATCTGGAATCCAACATTGAATTTGATGTCCAGATGCAGTCCCGTTTCCTGCTGATGCAAAATGCGATTTCGACAACCGTCGAATTTCTGCTGGCCGACCGCCTACTGGGCGCATTACTTCCACGCGAGGAAAAAGAGGACGACGGAACCGATTCGCAGTTTGGCAGCCGCTTGATTCGATTGTTGCGGTCAGTATTAACCAACGACACAGAAGCGGTGCTGCAGGAATTTCCCGGCTTTCTGAAACGACTGCGAAAACGGCCTTTGCTGTATGTTCCATTCGAAAGCGGCGGGAATCCGAAAGACATCCTTCGAGCTCGTACGTTACAGGCCATTATTCGCCTGCTGCTGAGTCAACTGCCAAGGCAGGGACTGTTGCGACACACCTACCAACTGCTGCAGACCGCCTGCCGCATGGAACGAACGCGACGCCCTCCTGGCCAGGCCGTCACTGAATTCGATCGACTGTTTCGCATCGGGCTGACCAGTTCAGTGGAAGCAATTCTGCACGCGGCCAAACGTTGGAAACTGGAAACAACAACTCAGCGCCGAAATGCCTTTCGACGGATCCAGCGGCTGATGGATTCCTATGGGATGTTGTGGGCACAACACAGCAGCTCGATGCGACTTTCAATCGTCGAAGAACTCCACGAAGAAGAACGCTGCAATGAGGTTCGGAAATTCATCGAGAGCTACGGCGACGATTTGTTTCACACACGAATGCTGACACTGGGTAATGCTCGAGCCATCGTACTGCACGGTGCCGACAGACTGCTAAATGAACTCGCAAACAATGTTGCTCCATTCCAGACAATTCGCATCATAGACGATCTGGAGGAAGGAAAATTTGACCGAGAACACGCTGTTGACATCATGGAATTCGTCTACGAATCGGTCGTCGACAATTTCGATGTATTCCTGGAATACAACACCACAACAACTCAATCGGACTACGGTAATCGCCTGTACTGTCTACTCGATTTTCTTCGAGTGAAATTACTTTACGATCGATTCGAATGGAATCATCTGCCATACCACTTTGTCCATGAGGTCATGACCCGGATCGAAGTAGCCGATATGGCGGCATTGATCGAAGAAGAACTTATCGACGAAACGCGAGAAACAGCCGAATCATTGATGAAAGAATTACAGCAACTGGAAGTCACTTACGGAGTTCGACTACCGGCGCTTCATGATCTGATTGGAGACCGTTTAGTCGGACCGCTCAAAGTAAACCGGATGACAGCTCGTGTGGCTCGATGCAATCCAGAACTGCCCGATGTGACTGATGAGCAGGCAACCGAATCATTCCAGCAACTGCGAGACGAAATCGCAGATTACATGCAGGGCCGGATGGGATCCGGAATTGAGACACCTGAATGGATGAACAGCCTCGGACGAGAACAATCTCGAGTCCACGATCAACTTGCTGGGATTGAACCATCCGTTCTGGACGAAACAGACTTTCAACGAGTTACTCAACGCAATCTCGACCAACAGCTAACAGAAATGCTGGAAGACGATGCGTAACTGAAACTCTGGTCAGCAAAGCATCTGTAAACATGCTCAGAGTCCCAATGGCATTAGAACGAGCGGAACCTTCGATCAATCTTTGCCTGACTATATGATAACAGAGGCCGTTGAGTCTCAGATAGTTGAACATCACACAGGCGGGACAGTCGAAGCAACAATACGCCAAGAGCATAAATATCGATGCGGCCAGTCCTGCGATTGAAATCGTCAATGAAGTTCATCGGCCAATGCAAAAGATCCTGGCGCCGAAAATTTCGATGTTACCCAGACCGAATGGGAACTGCGCCATCCCCGTAACAATGCCTCAAGCAGCCAACAACAATGGCACTAATTTCAGAACTCAACTCAGCCATCCGGCTAGATGCAGTCTCCACGGCAGTCGGTTCTTAAGTGACTGTTGTACAGCACAGTGGAGGCACAGATGAGAACAATAGAAGCTGAGACAACTGTCACAGAAATACAGATGGCTGCTGCCGGCAGAACCTATTGACCTGATGCAGATGAACCTGACATGACAAAAGAACACCAAACAGCCGGCTCACTTTGCAAATAACGCGGCTGTCCGAGTGGCAGAGAGTATGGGGTGGCGATCAGCGTGACACACCCACTGTCCTGGTGAAACGCAGCACATTACCGAATGCAAAGAATGCGAGGAAACTCACTTCGCGGCCACGCAACTGTTAACGACCAGGTCCTGACCACAATTCATCAGCGTTTCGGCTAATAGTTGGGCGCTCCCCGGCGACATTTGAAGGCCTGAACGAAAGTGTCCTGAACCGACATACAAATTCTCAAACGCATCGATTCGTCCCAGAAACGGTAGCCCTTCGGGTGATCCGGGACGCAGCCCTGCCCACTGCCGAACAACGTCGGCCTGAGCCAACTCCGGAACGATCGACTTGGCGAAGTCCAGCAATCCACTGATGCCCTCATTCGTCGTCTGTTTTTCAAAACCGACATTTTCCTGAGTTGCCCCGACGAGGATCAGGCCGTCCGGACGAGGCACTAGATATCTGGATCCCTGTTCAATCACGCAGCGAAATGGAAGTTGTGGTGCATTCAACTGCACGATTTGACCTCGTACCGGCCGTACGGACAATTCAACATTCAACGGATTGAGGATCTGCCTCGTCCATGAACCGGCCGTCACGCAAATGCGTTCCGCCTGAAATGTTCGCGAAGACGTCGATGCCGTTACGATGCCGTCTCTTGCCTGCAACGCCAAATCAGCTACGTCTTCCAGTATCTCCACACCGGAAAGCTGACATGCTGCTCGCAAAGCTTTGAGATGCCGTGGATTTCGAACCTGACAAAACTCGGACAGCCAAACGGCAGCCTTAAACTTCTGATCAAGCCCCGGCACGTACTTCTCGATCGCCAATCGATCTGGAAGCGGCTTTACCTGTATACCTTCGGTCTCCCACTCCGCCACACGGCTGCCAAAAGCGTCTGGGGAGTCAATGACTTCGAGTGCTCCACAGTTGCGGTAACCGTTATCAATGCCGGTTTGATCAAGAAGCCGAGCTGACAGTTCCGGCCAAATCGTGTTACTTAAACAACGCAGATATCGTTCACGCGATAACGGACTATCATCGGCAGGAATAGTCGCATCCTGCCCGGGTGGCAACATACCTGCTCCGGCCCATGACGCTTCAAGGCCGACCTGTTGCCGGTCCACCACAGTGACGGAAACACCGCTGTCTGCCAGACACAATGCAGTGGTTAAACCAATAACGCCACCACCAACAAGAAGGACGTCAGGATGAGACACGGGCATGAGATTTCAGACTGAACAACGTGCGACAGATTTTCATTCTAACAATGACAAAAACACCAATCGGCTGGAACTGAGAGATGTTAATTCTCACAAATTGCGTACAGCACTTCCTGACGCTGGTTACGACGGCCATGAGCAACTCGAAGGTACAACACGTTATCCGCAACGGCCGGAGTCGCGAACGATTCATTCCCCAGTTTGTTCCTGGCCACCGATCGAAATTCAGCCGGTGAAGCCTTGAAGACATACATGGTGCCTTTTTCATTCGCCACGTAAATGTTTTCTCCCACCAGCAACGGTGATGCCGAAACCGGACCACTCAGTCGCCTTTTCCATTGTTCAGCACCAGTTTTGGCATTCCAGCAGTAAGCCACCCCGTTGTCGGCCAGAGCGTAGAGGTAGCCGCCATGAATTAACATCGACTGCTCATAACACTTCACTCGGTTCGTCCAGAGAACTCGGCCAGATCCATCTGCCGCCACCGCCGCTGTTTGTGCGGCAGGAAATCCTCCACTGGCGAAGATCATGCTCTCCGACCAAACACAGGTACCGCAGGTAGCCATGGTGAGACAGTTAGCTTTCCATGCCGGTATGCCACTGTCCGGATTGTACGCGGCAATCATATCTGCTCCGCTAATCAGCAATTGTTCGCGTCCACCGACTTCCGCAACGATCGGAGAAGCCCAGTTGAGTACCTTTGGGCGTTTTTGCTGCCATCCAATTTTCCCGGTCTCGAGATCGAGTGCCTTCATCCAGCCGCCGGTATCACACGCTCCGGTGACAATAAGCGTGCTGCCATGGATCGTTGGTGAGGCTCCGAATCCATATTCGTGAGACTGCGGACGAAATGGCCCAACAATTTTCTTCCAGACGACCTGACCTGACACATCGACAGCAGCGGCTTCGATTTTTCCATGGTGGCAAAACGTGGCGTAGAACCGCCCGTTTGCCGAGGCAATGGTTGGTGAAGCGTGAGTATTCTTGAGGTGAACCTTTGGGAAGCCCCCGCGACTGATGGGAGTGAGCCACTTCAGTTGGCCGGTCTTGCGGTCAAACGCAACGACTGCCTGAGTCTGATTGCCTTCGTCGGCACTGGTCAGAACGATCAGATCGCCGACGACAACTGGTGACGAGTGACCGCGTCCGGGGATATTCGTTTTCCACAGCACATTCTTTGAATCGGACCATTCAGTTGGTACTGATTCCCCGATTGGCGCGACATTGTCGCCGCCAGGGCCTCGCCACTGAGACCAGTCGGCCGACCTCCCGCAGGTCGGCAGGATTGCTAACGCTGCCAGCAAACAGACAATACGCTTCAAAATTTGACTCCCGAATCAGTGAATTCGACAAGTATTTAAGTGTCTCATTCGCGGGCATTGCGTCAAGTGGCCGAGTAATGAAGCCAGATCTATTGCCAACAACGCCCGAGAAATCAAATTCGAGCCGTCACTTCTGCACCGCAACTGATTCCGCGGAAACCAAAGCCGACCGTCCCGTAAACGCCACAACAACGACTCAAAATCCGATTGAAGTTGCCTCTTAGCGTACCGAACGATACAAGGCTCTCATTCCGGATTTTGAAACTGGCTAAAATTCATAGAAATTGCCGGTTCTGGCACCATACATTGTGTGGAACCGGATGGCAAAATATTAGATTAGACGCGACTTTCGACCGATTCTGGTCCATTCGGCAATCAGGAACGTTCGATCAGACGAATGCAGTCAAAGGAGTCTGATCCTTTGGCCTACTCAACCATCTTCCCAAATCCCAATATTCCTGGAATGGGTCAGACCCCAATTACCAGTCCCGAAGGTTCTCCCATGTCGGCCGTTGATACTCCGTCCGCTCCCGAAGGTCGCCAGCACGAACAAGTCGATACTGTTGTCATTCGCTTCTGCGGTGATAGCGGCGATGGAATGCAGTTAACGGGGACTCAGTTCACGAATGCTTCAGCGGCGTTTGGTAACGATGTGAGCACTCTGCCTGATTTTCCGGCTGAGATCAGGGCTCCCGCTGGAACATTATTCGGCGTTTCCGGATTCCAGCTGTGTTTTTCAAGCCAGGACATCTACACACCGGGCGATGAAGTTGACACGCTGGTGGCGATGAATCCTGCTGCCTTCAAAACTAACATTCAGGATCTCAAAGTCGGTGGAACACTGATTGTCAATGAGGACGCATTTGAATCAAGTAACCTCAAGAAGGCAAAGTACGAATCCAATCCGCTGGAAGATGCGGAATCGTTGTCAAAATATCGTTTGTTTAAGGTGCCGATGACGCGTCTCACTCGTGACGCGGTCGGCGACACATTGAAATCCACCAAAGATAAAGATCGCTGCAAGAACTTTTTTGCGATGGGACTGGTCTACTGGCTGTACGATCGTGATAAGAAGCCGACGCTTGAATTTCTGGCTAAGAAGTTCGCTCGTAAGCCTGAGCTTATCGAAGCCAACACACTGGCACTAGATGGAGGCTTCAACTACGGGTTCAGCACAGAAGCATTTACTGTCCACTACAAAGTAGCACCAGCTCAACTGGAACCGGGCAAGTACCGTAAAATCATGGGCAACGAAGCTACTGCTTGGGGGCTGGCGGCCGCCGCCAAACTGGCTGGTCGAGAACTGGTCTATTGCGGTTATCCGATCACACCGGCGAGTGACGTCCTGCATTACCTGGCTGGCCTCAAGCACTTCGGAGTAAAAACTTTTCAAGCTGAGGACGAAATCGCTGCTATGTGCAGCCTTGTTGGTGCCTCGTATGCAGGTGCCCTGACGGTCACGGCTTCCAGCGGTCCAGGCATTTGTCTCAAAGGTGAAGCCATGGGACTGGGTATGATTGCCGAACTTCCGATGGTGATTGTCAATGTTCAACGCGGGGGGCCGAGTACGGGACTGCCGACAAAGACGGAACAGTCCGACCTCTTACTCGCGATGTATGGCCGTAACGGCGAATCACCGCTTCCCGTAGTCGCTGCGGCGACTCCGGGTGATTGTTTTCATATGGCTATGGAAGCAATGCGAATTGCAGTGGAGTTCATGACACCGGTGATTTTCCTCTCAGATGGCTACGTTGCAAACGGTTCTGAACCTTGGAAGATTCCAAAGATAGACGATCTCCACCGGATTGATGTCAAATATCTATCCGAACCAAATCAGGATGGCGAGTTCATGCCTTACCTGCGGGATGACCGTCTTGTCCGACCATGGGCAAAACCAGGAACACCGGGACTTGAGCACCGAATTGGCGGGCTCGAAAAGGCGGATGTGACTGGCAACGTGGAGTACGATCCGGACAACCACCACCACATGACTCTCATTCGTCAGCAAAAGGTGGATAACATTGCTGAAAGTATTCCGGAACAGGTTGTACATGGATCCCAGACCGGAGATGTACTGGTCGTGAGCTGGGGGGGCACGTTTGGCTCGGTTCGAGCTGCCGTCAATCAGTGCATTAGTGCCGGCAGAAATGTCGGGCATGCCCATATCGGTTACATTCACCCATTCCCAAACAATCTGGGCGACATTTTGGGCAACTTCAAAAAGGTGCTGATTCCTGAACTCAACATGGGGCAGCTGCGGTTTTTAATTCGGGGGAAATTTCTCTGCGATGCTGAGGGACTGAACAAGATTCAGGGAAAGCCGTTTAAGATTAGCGAAGTCGTCGAGAAAATCGATTCTATGTTTGAGTAGTGTTCCTCTGAGACTGGTTGCGCAATGCTCGCGATTCACACAACAGAAAGTTCAAACTGATGTCTACTGCTCTTCCAGTTTTGACGCCCAAGGATTTTGCCAGTGATCAGGAAGTTCGGTGGTGTCCACGGTGCGGCGACTATTCGATTTTGGCGCAGATGAAACGCGTACTCCCCACCCTTGGAATTCCAAAGGAGAACTTCTGTTTTGTGTCCGGCATTGGCTGCTCCAGCCGTTTTCCATATTACCTTGACACCTACGGATTTCACAGCATTCATGGGCGAGCTCCAGCCGTAGCAACCGGCGTGAAGCTTGGCAATCCTGAGTTGAGCGTCTGGGTTATCACGGGTGACGGTGATGCACTTTCGATTGGTGGCAACCATCTGATGCATGCGATTCGCCGCAATGTAAATCTCAATATCATCCTGTTCAATAATCGAATCTACGGCCTGACCAAAGGTCAGTATTCTCCCACGAGTGAAGTCGGAAAGAAAACTAAAAGTACGCCACTCGGATCAATCGATAACCCGCTGAATCCACTTGCAGTTGCACTGGGTTCTGAAGCGACCTTTGTAGCGCGTGCAGTCGACATGGACACCAAACATTTGATAGAAATTCTGACTCGAGCTGCCCATCACAAGGGCACGTCTTTTGTAGAAGTTTATCAAGACTGTAACGTTTTTAACTCAATGGCGTTCGAGTACGCCGCAAACAAGCGTGGCAACCCGGAAAAAGGTCTGAAACCAAAATCCGAAAATATTGTTTACCTCGAGCACGGCAAGCCACTGATCTTTGGAGAAAAGAATGACAAGGGCATTCGTCTAATCGAAGGACGTCCTGAGGTTGTGGAATTAGGAAACGGCATGACAGAAGATGATCTTTTGTTCCACGACGAGAGTGCAGAAAGCGCCGGCATTGCTTTCACACTCGCCCAAATGCATTATCCGGAATTTCCTGAACCACTTGGTATTCTCCGCGATGTTGATTTGCCGCGATACGACGAAGGCGTTGAAGCACAAATGGCCCATGCTATTGATGTTAAGGGCGAAGGAAATCTGGAAGATTTATTTAACAGTGGTGACACTTGGGTTGTGGAAGAATAGAAATAGAAGACGTCTGACAAATTGCTGTGGCATGTTACCTGCTGCAGTAACGCCGTTCGGTCCAGTGATAGCTCAACATGCGAATCACCACGTGGAATGTCAACGGGATACGAGCCGCCATTCGTAAGGGCTTCGACGACCACGTCGCCAAAATAGCCCCGGATGTTCTGTTGCTTCAGGAGGTGCGAGCACTTCAGGAGCAACTGCCGCCAGACTGGAAAGGACTGGACAATTGGCACGTCATCTGGAACCCAGCCGAGAAAAAAGGCTATTCAGGAACAGCGATCCTGTCACAACAGCCCCTCGAATTGAATTCACTGGATGTCGACAAAGCCGGTGACAACGAAGGTCGGCTGATTGAAGCCACCGTAAACGATCTGGGAATTGCCAGTATCTACCTGCCTTCCGGATCATCCGGCGAAGTACGGCAGAAATTTAAGGATGAATGGCTTAGGCGATTTCGCCGCTGGTCAACCGCTCGGCTCAAAGACAAACCATTTGTCTTTGGAGGCGACCTTAATATCGCACACACAGAACACGATATCTTCTACGCAAAGTCGAATGAAAAAACGTCCGGTTTCCTGCCGCACGAACGAGCCTGGTTTAGCCGACTGCTGAAATCAGGCTGGCATGATACCGCCCGAGAACACTTTGGAGACGAACCTGGGCCCTACTCATGGTGGTCTAATCGAGGCCGAGCACGAGAACTCGATCGCGGATGGCGAATCGACTATCTGCTGGTGAATTCTGCCCTGCGGCCCTATGTTCAGCAGGTTGTAGTGCACCGAGAAGGTGGACTGGAAGTCAGCGACCACGCGCCGGTTTCCGTCGATCTGGACTGGCCGACAGCCTGATCGCAGCTCCAGGCTCGGCCAGACGCTGCCTGCGCCCGAATCCTGGAACAAGGCGGCACCACCAAGGAGTGGGAATTATCGGCGGCGCTCATGGAATGTTGACGCTCTGTTTGAAATACTGCCCACAGAAGAACCACGCACTCACTGCCGCCTGGGAAAACGCGGCCAAAGGGAATGATGACAGCATGTTGTGGGAAGTTGAAATTTTGCCGGCAGCGACCGAACGTGATCACGAAGGCCATCGAGTGCTGGAGGACGCCAAACGCCTGGGAATCCAGGGGTTGATTGCTGTCCAGTCGGCCAAATCTTTTCTCGTGCAAGGGGAGATCAGTGAATCCCAGATTACCCGGGCAGCTGGCGAATTGCTGTATGACAGCATTGTGGAACAAATGCGCATCACAGCCTTACCTGATTCATCCATAAAAAATGGCAACAGCTGCATCAATGTGCTGCTCCATCCCGGTGTCACGGACAGCATCGCCGAAAATGCGATTCAGGCACTTGTAAGACAGAATGTCGACGTAACGGCAGTAGCTACCTGCCGAAAATATCAGATCGACGGCAAATTGAGTGCCGTAGACCGAACACGATTCATTTCACGAGTACTTGCCAACGACGCCATCGAATACGTGATTGAAGGACCGCTGCACCTCACAGACCTGTCTGTCGGCAACGACTATGATTTTCATCTGCAGACAATCGCAATCCGTGAGATGGACGACATCGCACTCGAACGACTCAGCGCTGAGGGACAGCTCTATCTGAGCCTCGTGGAAATGCAGACAATCCGCGACTACTTTCTCTCACTCGAACGCGATCCCACCGACATCGAACTGGAATCCGTTGCTCAAACCTGGAGCGAACACTGTTCTCACAAAACACTAGCCGGTCGCATTCACTATCGCGAAGAAGCCAATGGTAAAACCGTCCGCGACGTTCATTTCAACAACATGTTAAAGGAAACCATTTTTCAGGCCACCGTTGAAATCCGCGAACGCCTGGGCAACGACGACTGGTGCGTCAGTGTCTTTAAGGATAACGCAGGAGTGGTCAAGTTCGACGAGACCCAAAGCGTGTGCATTAAGGTGGAGACTCATAACCATCCTTCTGCTATTGAACCATACGGTGGAGCAAATACCGGGCTGGGTGGAGTCATCCGTGACCCCATGGGTACAGGACTGGGAGGTCGCCCTGTCTGCAGTACCGATGTCTTCTGTTTCGCTCGCCCCGATTTCCCCGCCAGCGAACTGCCACCAGGCATTCTTCATCCTCGAGCTGTCATGCAGGGAGTCATCGCCGGAGTCCGTGACTACGGCAATCGTATGGGAATCCCGACAGTTAACGGAGCCGTCTATTTCGACGACCGTTATCTGGGCAACCCGTTGGTCTATTGTGGCAACGTCGCAATGATTCCAAACGGCAAATGCGAAGGTGACATGCAATCGGGCGACTTGATCATCGCAGTGGGTGGCCGCACTGGTCGCGACGGGATTCATGGAGCGACCTTCTCGTCTGCAGAACTCACCGAAGACAGTGAATCCATCAGTGGAGGTTCCGTTCAGATTGGGAATCCGGTTACTGAAAAGATGGTGCTGGATGTTCTGCTGCAGGCACGCGACCGCGATCTGTACACCGCCATCACTGACTGTGGAGCCGGTGGCTTCAGCAGCGCTGTCGGCGAAATGGGCGAAGAAACCGGAGCCGAAGTCTGGCTTGACCGCTGCCCTCTGAAATATCCTGGCCTGTCGTACACGGAAATCTGGATATCAGAAGCCCAGGAACGCATGGTTCTCGCCGTTCCTGAAAGCAACCGTGACGAGTTTCTGCAGTTATGTGAATCCGAAGGCGTCGAAGGTACCGTCATCGGTCGCTTCACTGATACCAACCAACTCGTCCTTAAATACGGCGACAATGAAGTCGGACGAGTCAGCATGGAATTTCTGCATGACGGTCGGCCGCCTGTGATTCGCGATGCGACGTACCGGATTCCGGATGAAGCTGTATGTCCGTTGCCACAGCGCACAAATTGGGACGAAGATCTCAAATTAATTCTGGGCGAAATGAATGTCGCCAGCAAAGAGTGGATCATTCGGCAGTACGACCACGAAGTTCAGGCTGGTAGCGTCATTAAGCCGCTGGTAGGAATCGCCAACGACGGCCCATCTGACGCAGCCGTCGTGCGGCCTGACCTAACATCGTCACGAGGGCTCGTTATTTCCTGTGGCATGAATCCACGGTTCGGCGATATGGACCCCTGGTGGATGGCGGCGGCTGCCATCGATGAAGCATTACGTAACTGCGTGGCCGTGGGAGCCGATCCAGACCGTGTCGCGATCCTCGACAACTTCTGCTGGGGTAATACAGAACGACCGGAAACACTGGGAACACTCGTGCGGGCAGCCATGGCCTGCCAGGAAGTTTCAGTGGTGCTGGGTACGCCGTTCGTCAGCGGCAAGGATAGTCTGAACAATGAATTCTCATGGGACGATCAAAATGGTGACCGTCAAACAGTCGCCATCCCATCTACGTTACTGATCACAGCTCTTGGACAGGTGGAAGACGTCGAACAGTGCGTCACCATGGATCTCAAAGAATCCGGCAACCGGCTTTATCTGGTCGGAGAAACTCATGATGAACTCGGCGGCAGTCACCTGACTCTCGTTAACGATCTCTCGGGTGGCATCGTTCCGAGGATGGATCCGAAAAAAGCGCTGACAACCTTTCGAGAATTGCATCAGGCAATTCGGTCGAGCACCGTTCGTAGTTGTCACGACTTAAGCGAAGGTGGTCTGGCAGTCGCAGCCGCGGAAATGGCTTTTGCCGGTGGACTGGGAGCTCATATTTCGCTGGCCGGAATTGCAGACAACCTCGACGACGCCGTTGTGTTATTTTCCGAAAGTAACTCCCGGTTTTTGGTAGAAGTGCCAGAAGACCGCGCAGCAGAGTTCGAAGGCTGTTTCGCCAGCACAGTCGTTACTTCAATCGGTCAGGTAAACGACAGTGACCGACTTGTTGTTGAGACAAAATCGGCTGTAACGCTGATCGATAGCTCGCTGAAATCGCTCAAACAGGCATGGCAGGGGACGTTTGCTGAAATGTAATCCACTGGGAGCCCGCAGAAACTCACGTGGAGGCGCAATGTATGGATGCATAACTCGCTGCCTCTCGTATCCTGAATCATCGGCACTCTGCAATATGATTGCCATGGAACTCTCGTGGAACTATCCGGCCAAAGAGTATCTATTTTGCACACTGGACATGGTGTCTTTCGCATGCCCAACGTAGCCACTTGGCAACGAACGAGTACACTGCGCAACTTGCCGTACCACGTTCTTAATGAATCTCCAAGGACTGTATTGCTACGAACACTACTGGAACAGCAATGATAAAGCCCCAAAGCAAATTCACCATTAACCTGACCATTGTGCTGACTCTCACTACAGCCACTGCAACGAATTCGAAAGCTGACGACGACCGGAACAACACACCGCCAAAGTACAACGTCCTGTTCATCATCTCCGACGACCTCACGTCTACGGCACTCTCATGCTATGGGAATAAAGACTGCCAGACCCCCAACATCGACGCAATTGCAGCTCGCGGAACAAGGTTTACTAGAGCCTACTGCCAAGGAACATATTGCGGCCCATCCAGAGCATCATTCCTGACCGGGTACTACCCTCACGCCATCGGGGTGTTCGGCTACAAGAGCCCTCGACCACGAATCGGTGATCGAGAAACCTGGCCACAGTATTTCAAGAACAACGGATGCTATACGGCTCGAGTCAGCAAGATTTACCACATGGGAGTTCCTGGAGGAATCGAAGATGGCGGAAACGGAGCAGACGATGCCGCATCATGGACCGAACGTTTCAACAGCCCCGGACCGGAATGGAAAGCACCCGGTGACGGGGAGACTCTGGAAAATAATCCGGATGGACTCAAACCTGTAGTCGGTAGAAACACATTTGTCGTCGTTGAAGCCGACGGCAATGACATGGTTCATTCCGATGGAAAAACGGCGGCGAAAGCAGTCGATCTCATCGAACAGCACAAAGACAAACCGTTTTGGCTGGGCGTTGGTTTTGTCCGTCCTCACGTACCCTTTGTTGCTCCACGATCTTACTACCCGCCATTCCTTCCGTACGACAAGATGGTGCTGCCAGAGAAACGTATCGGTGACTGGGATGACGTTCCAGAACGCGGGATCAACTACAGAACCAGTACAAGCATGCAAATGGATCTGCGCCGCCAGAAAAAGGCAATGGGCGGCTACTACGCATCCGTCGCCTTCATGGACGCACAAGTCGGCAAGGTCATGAAAGCTCTTGAACGCAACAAGCTGGAAGACAAAACCATTGTTATCTTCACAAGTGATCACGGATACCACCTCGGTGAGCATGACTTCTGGGCCAAGGTAAGCCTCAGAGATGAATCAGCGGGGGTGCCGTTGATCATCAGCGTTCCTGGCAAACAGCCTGCGGTATGTCATTCCCTGGCAGAACTGGTAGACCTGTTTCCAACAACTGCCCGTCTATGCGGATTGGATGTCCCCCAACGAATTCAGGGCCTCGATATTTCCAGAATGCTGGATGATCCCACTGTAACAGTCCGTGACACAGCCTTCAGTTTTGCTCCTGCGACCAAAGGCTTCCTCATACGAAGCGACAAGTGGGCATACATCCAATACAATGAAGATGCATCAGCCGGTATTGAGCTATTCGACATGCATAAAGATCCGTCGCAATACACGAACCTGGCAAAGGCCACGGAGTACATGTCCATCGTTGACCGACATCAGGCCGAATTAGCAGGCAAACTGCAGGCAATCCGCGACAACGACCTTGGCCTGAATTGATTCAGACGCCACATCGATAAGCGTCGCTAACTTCAAGACTTACGGTCCTACTGGTCTGACCGAACGACCTGCTGTCCTTGGTCCAGAGTATTGATCGCACTGTCTCGGCTATCGAGAAGATCGTTTGTCGCATTATTAACGAAATCACTCAAAGAAACGACTACTGGTCCCAACAGAAACATGAAGACTGAAGGCATCAGACACAACACAGTTGGAAACAGCTAACCTGTTGAATTTTCTTGCCAATCGACACGGTGCCGGGTTGTCTTTTCCTGTTAAGTCAAAACGACTCCGAACAATTAATACTTCCGGACTGCTGTTAACTACGGTAACTCAGTCTGCAATGAGCAACACGGACACACGTTATGAATGAGTCGACAGACGCCCTGAATCGCTATCTCAAAGTTGCCTGTGAGGCTGCCGAACTGGGAGGCAAAATTCTGCTCGACTGGCGGGGACGATTTTCCGTACGTGAAAAAAGTCGAGCAAATCTGGTGACTGAAGCAGACGAAGCATCGCAGCTGGCGATTTATGACCACATTCACAACTCGTTTCAGGAGCACGGTTTCCTTGGCGAAGAAGACCTCTGCAAGAACCCACATGACTCCAAATATCAATGGATAATTGATCCTCTGGATGGTACATCCAACTATGTGCACGGCTTTCCCTACTACGCCGTATCAATCGCTTTACGGTACCGCGACAAGCTTCTTGTCGGAGTCATTTATGACCCCAATCGGGGCGAAATGTATACTGCAAGTGCAGGTCGAGGTGCCTTTCTTAATGCCGAACCAATCCATACCAGTGGTGAAACAAAACTCTCACAGGCCATGGGAATGGCCAGTTTGCCCATTGCCGCCCCTCCGGATAATCCAGCAATTCAACAATTTCTAACCGGGCTGCAACACCTGCAAACGGTCCAGCGAAGCGGATCAGCCGCTTTAAACCTGGCCAGTGTGGCATCTGGACGAGTTGACGTTTTCTGGGCCACCAGCCTGAAGCCGTGGGACGTTGCCGCAGGCGTTTTACTGGTAAAAGAAGCAGGAGGTACTGTCACAAACATGACAGGCGAACCAGTCGATATCATGATTTCTTCCCTCCTTGCCGCCAGTTCTGACACAATCCGAAAGGATCTATCAGACGTCCTGAATTGAGTGATTGTAAATCGTGAAGTCTTCACTGTCGTCGATACGCGGCGTAAAATACGGAGATGCTCTTAACCGGCATCTTTGCCAATCCTGCTCTCTCTCGTGTGCGTCAGTGAATTCATGAATTCTGCACATCTTATTTGGTATCCTGCCGCGATGCAGTTTCTCGCCCCAAGACAATGGCTGGCTGCGTTCCTGACGCTTTGCATGGTGTGTTCTGTACACGCGCAGAATGATGAAACCGCCACGCCTGCCCCATCAGCCAACCAGTTCTTCCAGCAGCAGGACGATGGAACCTACGTATCATTGCAGGATCTGGGTATTCCACCGAAGGCTGTCGAGCAATTCCTCGAATGGCTTACAACCCAACAAAGTGTCCCCAATTTTGAAATATCAATAGTCAACGCCACTGGTCATGTCAGTGAACAACGTGTTGACGTCCACGTCGAACTCCAGGTTGAGGTCCATGTTGAAGATCAATGGGTCCAGGTTCCTGTAGAATTTAATCAGTGGACAGTCAAACAGTTTCAGCATTCACCAAAGGAGTCTGGATTTGCATCTCGATTCAATGGCAACGCTTCAGCCAATCGCGAGTGGTTACTGAAAGGTAAAGGATCACACATCTTGTCTCTCGACCTGGTCGGCGACGTCCGTGAACAGGAAGCAGATCGGCATCGACTAAAAATCTCTATGCCGGACGCCGTCGTTTCGGAATTGAAACTGACGTGTGATGAACTAATCGAAAATGTTCAGGGAAATACTGATGCCCTTCCAACAGTAGAATCCAATGGTCATTTTTCAACGATGACCTTCTGGGGGCTGAAACCGGAAACCGATATCAGCTGGCAGTCTTCGTTGAAGTCCGGCGCTCAATCTGCAGTGATCAGTACACGGGCGCCCGCTGACATGGAGCTGGACCTTACTTCCAACACACCAATCCTCACCTGCATCCAGGCTATCACCATCACTGACGGTGCCATCGATAAGCTGAACCTTCAACTGCCACCTGGATACGGCCACCCTGAGATTACTGGTCTTGACGAAAATGGAAGAGCCGTCATTCAACCTGGCAATATTTCAATGAGCAAGGACGACTCCACTGCCAGCATCTCCTTCGCGAAACAGATTCGTCGAAGCATGACACTCACAATTGTCATGGGACTGCAGGAAACAGCTTTCCCGCAAAATGTTTCCGTATCTGTCCCTGCTCTCGAAGGTGTCGCAAGCCAGTCTGCCAAAGTCACCATTCGGAAACCAACCGGACTGGACGTACGCACCAGTTTTCCTCCTGGCCAACCTATACGACGCAGTCAGGTTGCATCTCAATCAGACGATCGCAGCGAATCACTCGCCTTCGATCTTCTCTCAACGGAAGCGAGACTCACGATTGAAGTGCGAGAGCCTGAGGCCCGATTTACAGTGAAACCTCAACTTGATTTTTCGACAGACGGCCAGCGTCTTGTGCTGTCTGCGACGTTTCCAATCAACGTCAGTCCGGGTTCACTCGACGAACTGCAAATCGACTGGACACGATATATCGAAGATGGCTGGAAAATCGATCCGGGAACGATCTATCTGCACGAGGACGAGGTGAATCCTCAACAGCTCTCACACGTCCCCAGTGAAGACGAAAACGCAATTACTTTACTTTTGGGCAAGTACTGTTCCGGACGGTTTTCTGTAGAGTTCCAGGCATCTCGCAGCCTCGAAACTGCTGAGAACGATGGAGCGTTCCACT
>Ga0315315_10000070_pt1 | contig 72128 bp, 67 predicted proteins | sample M140m3416metaG_FD_203699 | JGI IMG/M metagenome (GOLD analysis project Ga0315315, IMG submission 203699) | Ammonia-oxidizing marine archaeal communities from Monterey Bay, California, United States - M1 40m 3416 | ecosystem: Environmental > Aquatic > Marine > Intertidal zone | place: USA...
GGGTGTAGCAGTTTGGCCTCGGTGACCTTTCCGGATGCGTTGCGGACCATCGGATCGGGTGCATTCGTTGGGTGCAGTAGTTTGGCCTCGGTGGCCTTTCCGGATGCGTTGCAGACCATCGAACAATATGCATTCTATATGTGCAGTAGTTTGGCCTCGGTGACCTTTCCGGATGCGTTGCGGACCATCGGATCGGGTGCATTCTATGAGTGCAGTAGTTTGGCCGAAATCAAGATTCCATATAACATGGATGTATCTTCTGTCGCAGGGTGGAATTTCCCCACAACCGTTATAATAACGCGCTTGCCAGATCCAACTGCAAGACCAACATCTCCGGCACAATTACCATTTCTCGGTGTCGATCCACCACCAGCAAGACCTGTATCGCCACCAGCTTCAAAAACACCAGATCCGCCACCAGCATGGATACCCAAAATGGGTGATGTTGTTCGAATTCGAAAGGTCAGCGTTGACGAAGCAAAACGATTATGTGGATCCAATCCTGGTTGGGATGCGCGCATGGAAGGCGAGTTGGGGTCTGCCAAAAAATTGGTGGAAATAAGGAGAGTTAATACAAATAAAGCGACACCAATCTTCAAGGTAGGCGACTTTTGGTGGCCAGAATCAATGTTAGTGTATATACAGCGCGCAACATCTCCCATCCCCGGAATTGCACATTTGATCTTCAATTCCTCTTCTGATCCAGATTCTCCGCCAGCATCCCCCACAGGAGCCGCCAGTAAACAGGCAGATCCACTCAAGAAACCTGTCTTATCTATCTCAATACCGTCAAGTCATACACCGTCAAGTCACACACTGTCAAGTCCCACACTGACAAGTCCCATATATTCGCCGTCAAGTCCGGCATATTGGCCAACATCTCCGGCATATTCGCCAACATCTCCGGCATATTCGCCAACAACTCCAGCATGGATACCCAAATTATACGATGTTGTTCGAATTCGAAAAATGAGCGTTACCGATGCCAAAGCATTATGTGGATCTCATCCTGGTTGGACTGATCTTATGGAGAATGAATTAGGGAAGGTGCGTAAAATTGAAGATACAAAAAGAAGAAATGGACTTATAACCTTCGGGATAGGCGACTTTTGGTGGCCAGAATCGATGATAGAACCATTCAATATATGGTCTGCCATCAAAGAATCAAATATACCCGCGCTGGATATGTTTGAGGACAGTGCTTTCCGGGGGTTTAGGGTTGGGCATTATCCGTTATACCAATCGGTTAAAAATGTAAAACCAGACGGATTAAAGTTTTTTGAGGCCCTCTTAGACAAAATTATCAGCATGGGTGGATCCATACAAGATATAACCCTCAAAAATGGTAGAACAGCATTAGGCGAAGCTTGTTATTATGGAAATACAAAAGCGGTAGAACTATTATTAAATGCGGGTGCAGATCCGAATATTGGTGCCTTTCCTGTGTTATTGTGGTGGTACTCGTACACGAAGGATCCAAAAATCTTTCAGATGTTATTACCAAAAACAGATTGGAATCGAAAATGGAAAGGCGCCAGTATATATTCATTAAAAGATCCGCGTACAGATCCATTTACCCTAAAACAATTAATAAATATGGGTATGCCGCCATATCCATTTAAAAATGGTGACAAAGTTCGTATTCGCAAGATATCCGATCGAAATTTTAAAAAAATGATGGAAGGTACAGGTTTAGGATCTCAACAGGAAAAATCTAAAGAAATGGACAAAGAAGGTATAATCATTGCCCAACATCAGAATGGTGGGTTCAAAGTGGACGTAAACAATCAATCTGCACGTCCTTATACATGGCCTTCTTTTATGTTAGAATACATATCGTCAGCGCTATTCGCTTCAAAAACACCAGACCCACCAATATCTCCACCAGCTTCGCCGGCTTCAAAAACACCAGACCCACCAATATCTCCACCAGCTTCGCCGGCTTCAAAAACACCAAACCCGCCAAGATCTCCACCAGCTTCGCCGGCTTCAAAAACACCAAACCCACCAATATCTCCACCAGACCCGCCAAGATCTCCACCAGCAGCAACCCCTGTATCGCCATTGGCTCTGTCTCTAAGTCAATTAAATGACATAAGTGCTCTTGCACAAGCATCAGATCCTATAAAAAAACGTAAGGCCTCATGGCCAAAAGATTCATTGACACGCGACGCAATGTATCGTAAACTCGAATGGGAAAAAATACCAAAAGCTGATTATGATATAAATGAAAAATGGGTTGCACTTATCATTGATTGGCTGAAAAAAGACCCAAACAATGTATTGCCACTACGAAAGTACAGCACACGGTACGATTCCAAAACTAACCAAAATATTCATGATTATAAGTTTCAAAAAACAACACTGATAACAAGGTTAGAAGACATTTATATGGTTGCGAATGACTATGGTCTTACCCTTCAAGACTTAAAGAATTTTAAGAAAGAGATCAGAAGGTCAGATTTGGAAAGTGTATTGGAACAAAGAAAGTTTCCCACGGTATCTCCCATAATGACATTGTATACGATGTATGCTATTTTAAAGCGACCAGGCAAATATTTTAATTTCATATACGGGTTGTCTATTGGGAAAGTGTGGACTGATTTTACTAAATTTATTCCTGGTGACATTGTTCGGATTAAAAATGGGTCGGCCCTTTTGAACGCCCAAGAAATATGCGAAAATTGGCCCGATTTCGCCCCCATTCCCAAAGAAAAAAGATGGGGAAAGGACATGGAAAAACATCTTGGTGAAATAACAACCATTATGAATCGTCAAGGCACTTCAGCAAATTATTTCGTCGAGGACAATATATTTGCGTGGCCTTCTAAACTTTTAGAACTCGCGGAATTTAAAGATCCTGAAATTCAAAAGGATGGTACCGTTTATGTGAAACCCATGACCAAAGCAGGATTTAAACAAGAGTTCGAAAAGTTAGGATTGTTGTGGACTGACGACATGCTCAATAAATTAGGAGAAATCGCGGGATCGGAAGTGAAAGTTTCAAAAAAAACTACGGCCGACCTTTTCTATGTTAAGAAAACTGAAAAAAAAACTGGCTCAAAATCTCGCAAAAAAAATGGCAGTCCTATTATGATAACGAGTGGATGTGTAATACGAAAACCAAAACGGGCTCTATCGGGTTATATGTTGTTTGCATCGGACATTCGCCCCCTCGTACAAGAAAAAATAAATTCAACGAACGTGAGCGCCGTGTCCAAAAAAACAGCGGAACTTTGGAAATCCGCTGAATATGCTCTACAAAAACAAAAATACGAAGATCTATACAAACGACTTAAAAATAAAACCGATGCTTCCATGGATAAATACGGAGTTGCCCAAGCTGCTGCTGTTGCTCAAGCTGCTGCTGCTGCTGCCGCTGCTGCTGCCGCTGCCGCTGCTATTCAACCCGGTGACCAGGTGGCGTGGGTTTGTGGCCACCCCGACTCTTCATATAATGGAGCATGGGAAATTAAATTTCTTCAAGTCGAAAAAAAAACCGAATATTTACGAAAACAAGGTCAACGGTGGATGAAATGGACATTATATTGGCAAAACAAAGATATTCGAATTACCAGCAGCGCTGGGTATGATTTTACAATGATAAAGGCTATAGACGAGTTTAACAGTATACCAGTCAATGGCCCTTTTTATGCACAATATGGCGATATAGTATTACCGACAGTGGTGTTTGAAAGAACCGCCCAGAACTCGTCAGGCACTTATTTTATGGTGTCCTACGCCAATTCAGATGCGGATGTTGGGCCCAAAGATTTGAATAGTTTCATATGGAAATACGATGCAAATTATTCCCATGGTGCGCGAGATTGGAAAGATATGAACGCCGACCAACAATTAGAAATGACCAATGCGTATTTAGAATACAAAAGAGGTGGCGCGTCCATTTATACAAAAACAGTGTCATCGACACACGGTAATCATTCAAGTCCTCCAAAGTATGAATACGATTTCAATGTGAAAACGTTAACAAAATCGGGTTCGGATCCATTCACTGGCATGGTACAACGTAATACAAACACAGGGTTTGAACGACCTATAGTTCTTGTCGATGGATCAGTGGCCGCTAATTATGTTCCAGCGTTTATAGAGCCAGTTATCCGCCAAATTAAAGCAGCAGCAGCACAAGCTGCGGCACAAGCAGCGGCGGCAGCGGCGACGGCGGCACAAGCAGCGGCGGCGGCGGCAGCAGCACAAGCGGCTCAACTTTTTCAGCAGCGCCGTACCGACGAAGCTACCAGAACAGCGACTGTACGTCCTCAATATCATGCACAGAACCGTGGCTGGCCGATCAAAACATTATCTGGCGCGGATAGACCTTTCCAGTTGAACGTGTTTAAGGGTGAAGGGTGGCTGGGCTTGCCTTATCATAAAGTGGACGAGTTAACGGGCAGATTACCAAATACACTCACACGAACGTATGATCCTGTATTTCTAAAACAACTTTTTGAATGGCGGAATTTGCCAGAATTGGAATTTCGGAAATATAGAAGCCAAAATGGAAACCCCGATAGAACATTTGTCGATTATTTCCGGCTAAAATCATCATTTAATACGTTTATGGACGCTGTCCAAATATTACAGGTAGAGTTTGGTTCCCCTGTGAAATGTTCTATTGTATTTCACGCGGCCGATATGAATGCCGTTAGTGGGATTATAGGGGGTAGTTGGGAAAACCGTGGCACTGCCAATGGCACTGTGTGTGGTGTTGGTGCATACAATGCTATTTATCCATATATAGACTATACAATGGGCAATAATCCCAGATCGGGTTTGGAATACATTAAATGGAATAATAATAATTTTGGAGCAGTCATTGTATCAATAGCCGTGGTGGTGCCGTCCGAATACACTTACCAACAATACGCGGCAAATAAATCCGGTTCCGGAGTCGGTGGGACTCGAAATCAACACGGGACATGTGGTGGCACATTTAAAGAGTCAGAAGTGGCGGCCGATGGATCGATACCGGGTGAACACAGGGAACTTGTGTATTGGTTTGATAAAAAACATTTCGTATGTAAATTAGGGATAGCTATATTTAAACGATGATTTAAAAATTTACAATATAAAAGGGTAAGTCTTTAGTTTATATGTACAAAACATTAGTGTCAACACCGGAAAATCAGTGTATCGAAAAAAACCACCCCGCACCGGATAAACCCCATTCGGGCAGTACGGAACCTCAAACATATACATACCCCTTGTGGGATAGCGACCCTGAACGTGTTGCCTGGCTCGAAGCCCACGAAGATTCATTGGTCTGTATTCTTTCCGTATCACTCATTCGTCAACGATTGGGTCTCACCGAAGATGAAATGTTTAATCGCAAAAACATTTTAGAGGAAGCCCTGGAAAAGTGGGCGCGCCACGGGTGGTACTGTTTAGTGTTTATACCACATCGCAATCATAAGGAATACCAACAATGCCTTCGTATAGAAAGCCGTTTTGGCGAGCATGTCCGTTTGGCGAGTTATGAAGTTTATCCCGATACGTGTGGAAAATCAATGGTTGTTGGTGAGTCCAGAAATGCCATATTGCACTTTGTTTTGAAATACAAGCATATATTTAGAACATGCACCATCGCCGATGAACGAATCGCTGGATTTTGGCATGGTATCAAAGAAGTCGACACGCTCAAAGCCAATATTACCAGCGAACAAGCAGAGCTCGTCGACAAATTTCGCAACAAATTCGGATACGAGCTCGTAAAAATAACAAAGAAAGCAATGGGCGCCGGTACCTTCAAAAAAAACTCTAAAACCATGTTCAGAAACTTGGAAAAATCGTTCAACAGGGGTCTACAAAAACTAAAAAAACAGTTGAGCGTGGAGGACTTTGAAGATTATACTTTTGAATCAAGCATTTATAACCATAATAATCACGAACTAAGCCTATGGCATGCTTTGCAAACACGCCAACCAATGTTGGTTGGCGTTGCAGCAGCAAGGGCCGGAGCATTTTACGCCACGAACGAAGAACCTATACGCGAAAAAACAAGAAAAAGTGAAAAAATCGCACAATTCGCTTGTTTCGCAGTGGGGGGAGCCCGCGGCTGGAGAAACACCACCGCAAAAGGTTGGCGAGGCCAAATGTTTTATACGAGAACAACGATGATGGAAGATAATGTTTGGGCCTACAATTGGGACGAAAGCAAGGAACTTGGCGACGTCGCCGAGATTTATTGTGTAACAGCAAAGCGTCTACGCGGTCTCTCTCTAACAAGAAGGAGAATAAACTTGGCAGAGTACAGTGAATGTGCATTAAAAGAATTGTTGAAAGCGTTACAAAGCAATTCGTACCGATATCACAACGATCGTGGCGGACGCGTGACCATGCGTTGGACTACACACAGTAAAGGCGAAGCTTTGCATTTGGCCGAGCCAGAAGGTGAGAAAAAAGCATATTGGCACATGGCATCTCTCATCGCAGGAGTTGCAGACGCATGCAGACAAAAGAGCATACCCGTTTCACATAAAGTTAAACAAATATGCCAAGTATTGAAAAGAAAGTTGGCACCATTTTTAGAAGTGGAACAGGGCGAGTCGAAACAAGACGACGTAACGTCAGAAGAAGAAGACGAAGACGACGAAGAAGACGAAGACGACGAAGAATACTGGGATTACACAGTGGAAAAAGGAGAAGAAAAATTGTCGGACATTGCAACGCATTTTGAAATGGACATTGGCGCATTGGTAGCTCAAAACAAAGGCAGAATGCCACAACTAACCAAAAGGTCTACACTTCTCAAAGGAACAGTATTAATGTTTCCCGTAAATGGCGTTCAATCAGACGAAGAGTTTTTTATAATAAAAGCTGCAATTATGAAGAAAGTCGATTCTTCAACGGGGGTCGTTTTGGAAAGTACGATTCAATTTGGCAATGGTCAGCGGGCAGAAACAGTTCTCAAAATCTTTAACAGTGAAAATATAGAAAAAGAATTTGAAATCACGGAAAACGCATATCGTGGTACGGCCGTCAAGCTATATTACACGGCTCACGCTTCGGGTGCGGTCAAATCATTCATTTCTGAACAAATAGAAGAACTATGCCAGCCCAGTATGGAAAGAACTGATAGAAAGAAACTCAAAAAACAAATGGAGTTTATCGCAAAAAGAAAAAAAAGGAACCAGAAGTTTGGTATTATGATAATGTCAAATATACAATCTTTTGGAAAATTATACAGGCACAGCTATGTAGCCGGGCGTTATCCACATACAAAAATATTGAAAACATCAAAATATATGAAACAATGGCAATTCAATGCTTTACACGAGATATTAGAACTACACAAAAAAAATATCGTCCATGGAGATTTGAACTATGGCAATGTTTGGATACTCGAAGAACCGGCGTCAAAGAAAAAAGAAGACATTGGCCAAGTATTCATTATCGATTTTGGTGAAAGCTTGCTAAAGGAAGGAGCGTCTATAAACGACGAGTTGGAAGAATTACCCCATTCGACAAAACAAGAACGTAGATATCGAAAAGACTCACTGCCTTGGAAAATTCGCCCGTTTATAAAGCGAATGACTTCCGATACAAAGTTGAAAAAAGCATATCTCAATAAATTCCCAGGAGACAACACACAATTAGAATTTGAAATTACACAGTTGAATGACTCTGTAGAATCAGGTGCATCTGCATAGTTTACATATTATTAAAAAAATACTATAAAAACCCTTGCTTATAATATATATGTTTCGACTTTTAGCCTTGACCACATTCGCCTCACTAACTTCTGTACAAGCCAGTTGTTATACGACAAATACGTCAGTCATCAGTCGAGAAGCCAGCGCTGAGGAAAAATTTGCTGAAGGTGGTGCAATTTCCTTGGTGAGCACTGATTTGGAGCTTTTGTGGGATGGTACTCATCAAAATGTTTTAATTGTCTTCCAGCTGCCTGAGGTACCACATGGCGCAATGATAACCGCCGCGTCGATCCTATTTGATGTTGATCAGTTGAATGGGGATTGGATAGATGTGTCAACAGGCGACATTATTATATCGGGGGACGCCAGTACCGACGCGGCCATGCCTTCTGTCACGCCATTCAATGTGACTAATCGCATTAAAACCACCGCCAAAAGCGCATGGTCACCGGCGCCATCTCTCGCAGTTCACGACGTGCTGGTGACATCCAACATCCAAGGCGTTGTCCAAGAAATTGTCGGTACCGACGGATGGGAGCCTGGAAACAATATGGGCTTCATTTTTTCGCCACCATTTCCCAATTTTTTGATATCTGATTTTTTAGAAGAAAGTGTACGACAATCAAATAACATGGCAGGCCGTTGGGTAGAAAGTTATCGGGTGAACAACGGGGTCATGACCCCACAGTTGAGTGTGTCATGGTGCTCTCCATGCGCACAACAGGCCGCACAACAGGCCACACAACAACCTAACAGAACAGAGATTAAAAGATTGTATAATGAAGGGGGTCATTGCAATGAAATTGGGAACATAACCCTATGTGGGAACGGGACATCATGGGATAGTACAAGTGGAATGTGTATATCTGTAACAGGTGGGTCGTAGAGCAGTGTCCCAATGGTAAAATATATAGCCCCTCTCTCAACTTTCAATCGTGTTCAGCTGACACCATAATCACCTCTGAGGCTGATTGTATTGCCGCAGCCGCATTCATTTTCGCACCGTGGGTTGATTCCCCTGCTGGCCCGGAGTGGCAATCGGGCTGTTTGTTTCATGGGGTCTTTAGACAGTTCGCCGGAATTGGAATATGTTTGTGTAGTCAAAGATAACATTAAAGATATATTTTTTCTATTGTTTTACTTTTTTCTATATAATCTTGATCAGTTATGGCCAAGGATCTTGGCCACAGTGTCCCAATGGTTTTGTTGCGATATACATATGCTATAGGCTTCTCGGCATCCAAAATCATGGGCATATGGTGTATTTCATGCACAACCAACAGATGCTCGTAATCATTCTCCGCGAAAATTTCAAATGGTTTTCTTTTGGAAAATGTCATTGTCGAACGTCGTTTGCGATGACCAAACACCCATAAATCTGCGTTGTAATGCCCAAACGAATGTTGAAACAGTTTGGAGTGCTCTTTGCCAATAAAAGCAATCATAAAAGGAGAGTGATTCACAATGAAATGAATGTAAAAGCTATAGACCCAGATAAATATCGCCAATAACATCATACATATCTTTGGAGGGGTCATCCATGTACATTTTACATGTTTGTTTAAATATAAAGAATACAAAACTTATTTAAATTACAATGGATTGTTTGTATTTTTTTTACACATGACATCCTTTTTTTCCGCACTTGTCTCCTTGCCATCGCGTGCCGCCCTTCAAGCAGCAGCAGTATGTTCCACTATGACAACTGACGGCTTTTTCTTCATCAGGTAATACAAACCAATCCGGACACTTGAGCCAGCTATTCGAGCCGGATATCCTTCTCGTTTTTCCACCGTGACAGTTATCGCCATATACATGCATCCCATCAGGCGAATCTGGGGAATACGGAAACCCATAACCCCATGTTTTTAATGTTTCAATGTCTTCGTCGCTAATAAGTCCAATCTTATGTAACACTTTTCCACCTTCTGGTTCTGGATAGTTTTTGTTAAACGTTGCGACGTAATAGTCGTTGATGTACGCACGTACATTTAAATTGTTCCAAAGATCGATGGCTTTCCGTACTTTAGTCGGAAACGAATTGTATTGGTTTTCACTGAGATAAAAGGGCGTGTTAGATAAAAACAGGTCGGAACGATTATGTATGTTGATATACAGAGGGTCGTCGCTTGCAATGATATCGTCCGACCACGGAGACCATGGTCTCCATAAGTCTTCTTCTGTTTCGTTCGTAAATGCATTTCCACCCGCCTGTGGTTTTGTTGAATACCATAAATCGAGGGCCCATGGAGCATTGGCCATGAGACCTTCTTGGTAGCCAATCGACAACGGATCGTGGCCGACCAACACCACATTGTAACCTTCTGGAGCTGCAGCGGAAATGGTTTCGTAAGCAGATACTAACGCTGAATCGATCCCTACACCTGGTTTTGTTTTTAAAGTTAATACAAGAACAACGGTTAAAACAGTCGTTGTGAGCGTTAAACTCGCCACTAACCCAATTATATTTTTTTTCAAACACGCGGGCGGGGCAGAATTATTGGACACTGGGGTGTTCGAATAGTCAAATCTTAATCTTGATTGTTTGCGTGACGTTGGAAGTTGGTTGTACATTTAATGTATATCTGTACATACATATATATATATAGGTAAAAAAAAATAAATTTGCGTTTAGGATTACATGTATCCCTAAGTTTTAGATTTTGGATACATCGATTATTTTTTAGCGTCATCGACAATGGAACACCCGACAATGACATTTTTATCGTCAAATACCCATTTAATTCTCTTGTTTCGTAGTTGTTCATACGTCTGGGGGTCAATTAAAACATGAGGAGGGTGGTTAATCGCCACCCAGTCTTTAACTTCTGACGGGTCTTTGATGTGTGTAGAAAAAACGTGATATTCTTTGTCTTTGCGTTTGGCAAAGCGCTGTTTGATAGAAATTATATTCTGTAGCATTGTACACAATTTAATTAACAGATATACGCGATCTTGTAGGCATTTTCTGGATTTATGCCCCTTCCATTTTGCATGTTAATCCGTATTGTTCTCGAAATGTAATGACCTCCCATTTATAACACGTGTCGCCTTTCCCTGCTTCTTTGCATTCTCTGTCATAATCAGTCGATGACGACCAATCGTCGTACGCATTCCACCCAAGAGCGTTTTGCGTCATATCTTTGCGCGTATTTGAGTAATCCGAATTGTCCCCGCACGTATCTGGTGTGTTTCTGGCAGAATTCCCACCCGAACAGTAGCCATATGTGGAACACATCTCTTGTGTTCCATCAAACGTCCCTGATCCGTTGTATCTGTCATTACCTATACATACGTTATCCAATGGGTTCCATGTGTGGTCATTAAGGCGTTTGTTTTGCCAACACATGCATGTGCCGTCTCCTTGTCGGCCCCAATCACACCATCCACCAGCACCACAAGCAAATGTGCATATCCATGGTTTTTGGGGATGGCACAATGGTTCTGGTGTTATATGACTTTGACCTTGGCCAAAGTGAAAACTACCTACGGGTTGGAACACATTGACAAATTGCCCAGGTTCGAGTTGTCTTAAGCCACTTCTACACGGTTGACATTTATCTCCCCAATAATTCGGAGAGCATTCTGAACACGTGTAATTTTCTTTTTTGGCATTAAGACCGACTTGTTCTGCGCTGTATCGTTTTACATACGCCGCCAACTGCCACGAACTGTCTCTGTCTATTTTGCATGAACAGTCTCCATTTCCAAATATCCCGTCGTCACAAACACCATGTCCTGAACATTGTCGTTGTTGACCGCCCCCCGGGCACATATTGCACGTTTTCCCCCAATATCCCGAAACACAGATATCGCATTTCCCATCTAATTTTCCATTTATTTCAAAATCGCCGCACTCGCATAAATTGCCGGTGTGGACAACGTTTTTGGTACGGTCTGGTATTTTTGTAATTGGGTCTATGAACGAAAAAGTCCCACAGTCACAGGTCATTCCAATGTAATTTCTGTCTCTGTCTCTGGAGACCTTACACGTTCCTTTTCCGGAACATATTGTGGTATTCTCCTCTGTAATCCAGTCGTATCCGGGGCAAAAATCACACCCGGGGGATTTTTTATATTGTGGTGTAACGGCATTCGGACTCTTGTCATAAGGTCCGAAAAATTGTTCGTCACATTCGCAAATGCCGTCGCCGTGGAAAGATTCGTCACAACATCCTCGAGTAACACACCTTCCTCCTTCGTATGTTTCATTCAACGCGTTGATGTATAATGATCTATCAATGCAATCGTCGTCTGACTCGCACAGTTTTCCGTCAAAACGGCTGGTCCACATCGAGTTAATGGGTAGTTCTACCCCCTTGCAAAACCCTTTGCAGTTTTCAGAAACAAGGCAGTCTTTATTTGTAGTACACGCCTGGTAAACATCGTATGTGCATTTATTTTTCCAATCGGGGTTTAATTCCTGGTGTTTAATGTCGTCGTGGCACGTGCCTCTGTTATTGCATTGAAATCCTTCCAAGTTTTCAAACGTAATCCAGTCCGAAACCATGTTATCTTTGTCGTATTTAATTTTGAGGCGCGTATCTTTTAGGACGCGCAGGCTTTGTTTTTCAATAGAGTTTCCTGGAAGCCATTTGTTGTTTTGGTCGCGTTCTATACCTGGGCCCCACTGGTTATTTTTGCGAACTTGCAGATCATGCAATGTACCCATTTTTTGATTTTTATCCGAGACCCGCGAACCAAAGACAATTGGGTGATTTCTATCCAAGGTGATATGAGGAACATCGTTACCATATGGGCACCGCTGACAGTAATATCCATAATAATTGGGAAGACATTCGTCACAAATGTGTCTGTTGTCATCTTTTGCAATGGAGAGTGGAAAAATAGTCGATACATTTTGCCAAGGACGCCACCCGTCGTCGCAAATGTCGCATTCTTCACCAGTATAACCCACCGCACAATATTGACATTTATCGCCTTCGTACCCTGTCTTACAAAGGTCACATTGACCCTCGGGTTTCCACTGGTCGGCACAAATTTCACAATAATCTCCTGCCCATCCCAAATCACAAGCGCAACGGCCGGACCCATACTCGCCAGAATCACATAGACCGTGTTCAGTACATTTACAAGGTTTACATAGTGGGCCAAACTCTGTGTCCAGACATTTGCACGGGCCCAGGCGAAAAGGATGCCGCCACCTCAAATATGTTCCCAAAATTGCAAATCCGGCGGCCGCCACCAAAAAAATAGCAGTCGACAAAATTTTGGTGGTTGACCATCGCGGTTTATTTGAACATTTCTGATCAATCAACTGTCCAGAGATATAAGCCAGCCAACATATGGCCACCACCATCCCCGCAATCGTCCAAACCATGCCCATTATCCACCCCGGGGGCATTTCTGGGGGCGTATATCCCGAATTGTACATAGTCTGTGCTCCTGATATTGTAAATCCGATGCCGAGCCACAATACGACAACATTCAAAATCTTAAATATATTATCGCCATGCATGAATATTAATACAGACGTACTATTTATACAACAAAATACCAAAGGATTTTGTGATGTCACAATGGTTGGTAATATTATCTATGCTACTCACTATAGTAAGTTTTGGTATCATTTGGTTTGAACACATATGGACAGATTTTTATGCATGGGGGCCGCCATTTCAAGTAGGTACAATGATTATCAAAGATTGGACAAGATGGTGGTTTTTTGTGGCACTGTTAGTTCTGTATCAAATCTCAAATGTCTATATCGAAGAAACAACAGGGCGTGAAATCGAACGAAAACATATAAACGAGGAATCGTGGTCAAAAACAGATGTTATATTTTTTGCTTGTTATAATTTTTACAAGTGGCTTGGTATGATACTACATTTACTCATAGCGGTAACACGCTTTGACGTGTGGTTCCTTATTGCCGTGGTAGATACCCTTTTCAGAGCATATATGTGGAAACCGTCCGGTGGAAGAAGACAAAGATCATTTAATCACAGATCGACAGTCGGGTCTTTTTGAGTTACGGGGCGTGTACTAAACACCAATGCAATTTTTGCAGTCGACTCGGGCATTGTTACTATAACATCTCTAATAGTGTTCATTTTTTGGGCCGCAGTGGCATTTTTATGACGGAGTCGCAGTAGCTTTTCCTGAAGAGCACTCAATGTCGTTTCTGCCGCCGCTATGTCCGTGTCCAGGCGTTCAATTTCGCAGTTCTTGCGATTGCGCTTTTTTTTTACTTTCAAAAAACGATCCTGACGTTTGCTAAAGACATAAAAACTCTTGGTACGAACCGCCTTTTCTGTCATCAAGTGATGACCAGACCAAGGAGTCACTACAATACAAAATTGCGGTGTAATACCACCCGTGGTCGATGTAAACCCCTTTCCGAGTTGAAACGCAGTGTCCAATTTCTGTTTGTTGACACATTTTTTCTTGAAAAACAATGTCGACAATCCAGAGGGCGATATAAACGCGCCGTGTTCTTTAAAAAGGCCACTCTCGTCTTCTTGGCCACAACGACAAATAATTATACTTTTTTTCTTGGGGTCGGGCAAACGCATCCGCTTTGGCACTTTTCCATTCAACAAATGGATAGACACGTGCAGAAACGCGTACCGTTGCAATTCGTCCGACAAAATCAAACCAGGTGGGTTCCCCTTGGCCGGTTCGCATCGGTAAAGTTTAAGACCATCCGGCTCTTGTTCCATATTTACAATTTTTAAGGTTTTGGGCAAATTCTTAATTTCAAAAACGGGTAACGTATCCGACACAACGGGGGTACGTGAGACCGAGTGTGGAGTGTCAATGGCGTTTGTTTCGGGATTAGAAGCGACTGCGGTCTCTTCCCACTCGTCATCAGAACTCCATCCATCAGATGAATCCATGGTTTATAAATTTAAATATATTAGACGTATAGAATATAATATATATGTTAAATATGTTGTTTTTAGAACTCTTAATATTTAGAAGTCTTAATATTAAGAAAAATGTTTAGGAAGATAAAAATCCACAATTGTAGCAAGTGGTGTTATAAAGAAAGTATGTGGTATCTGCGAGATGGTCAAAATTATAATCAACGCGGATGATTTGGGATATTCGAGCGTCCGTGACAGAGGAATTTTCGAGTGTTTCAAAGCAGGAGCCATTACGTGCGCCTCTCTTATTGTAAATGGGCCGTCGGCCGAAACCGCTGCAAAGCAGGCCGTGGATATGGGGTTACCTCTCGGACTTCATTTGAACTTAACGGAGGGAAAACCATTGTCAACTTCACCAAGTTTGTGCGACGATCAGGGCAATATGTTTTATAAAATGTTAAAACTTAAAAAAAATATGACCGACAAAGAAATTATACGCGAATGTACAGCGCAATTAGATCGTTTTCGACAGTTGACAGGTGCTTATCCAATACATGTGGATGGGCATCAACACGTCCACATTTTAAACGGTGTCCCTGAACTCATTGCACCCGTGTTACAAAGAATTGGTGTCCGATCCGTTCGCATTCCAGACGAAGATGTGTCAAATATGGACTGGGTGAGCACTGAAAGAAAAAAAAGATACGAAGATCGGTTTACCATGGCAGTGAGGGCTCGGTTGATATTTAGACAATATGATATTTTAGCACCAGAGTGTTTTATTGGTGTCGGACTTTGTTCAACCGACATGTCTCAGGAACATTTAAACCACTGCCTGTCGGGTACCTTTGGCGTCGTCGAATTGATGTGCCATCCCGGTTATGGCTCGACAGACACGTCGGAACGGGTGTTTAATGATGAATTTAGCCGGTCCTCCGGGCGATTGTACGAATGTCGTCAATTACAACAGCTGACAATGAAACACGCCAAAACAGATTGGTCCTATTATCTAAAATTGTAGAGTGGCGCACCGATTCATTTCTTTGACATCGGGCAATATTTGGAGTTTTTCTTCGACAGATCCGTCAATGACTTTGTCATGCGTGTCAAAAACACAGCATTGGACACAGTACGAGCAACATTTCCCACATTTCCCACAGCATTCTGTACACAAAATAGGACTATAACATATATATAACAAATTTTCCATTTCAATACAGTTCTTTCTTTAAATATCTTATTTTAGCAATGGTGTGTTTCCCACATTGTTTCTATTTTTCTCAGATTTTCCACGGGGGTTTTCAAAAAACACCCATAGTTTGCCTTCTCCGTCTGGCCAATAATTCCCAACTCACGCAATTGTTTTTGAACTTGTTTACAATCAACATGTTCTAAATAAACTCGGGCGACTGTTGTACTGTAAATGGGCGGTTTTCCAATATCCGTTTTTAAATATGGCATGACGTGCCCTATCTTGATCGTGTTATATACTCTTATATTGTTTCTCACCATTACATTTTGGTAAATGTAATACTCTTGATTTTATTGTATAAAGGTGTGTTTTTAATATAAATCATGTTTTATATATTGCTACTATTGTCATCCATCGCCGCCGAAAATATACCAGAGACACTCACCACGAAAACGGCAGACTCGTTGGGTACAACATTATCAAACGCATTGGATACAACCTGGTGCAAAGAAAATCCCGACACATCGTGTATCAAAACGCCAACCTGTACGTGCACAGGAACCATTGGACGAGGGGGATGGTATGTTCTGGCAGGGATCGCCCTCTGTTTTGCGAGCATGTGTTTTTTCACAGTGTTTTCTCAGTGCTACAACAGAATGAAAGCCGCGCCAACAATAAACCCCAGTGCAGGGGCAAAGAACACAACAAAAGACACCCCGGTTCAAAATCTAACGTTTTAGACAGTGTTTAACTGATAACTTAATACTTTTTTTGTCTTTTTTGTTGGCGGGCCGCGCCACCCTGTAGTGCTTTTTCCATCAACCGTGCAGCGTCTTGATAGCGAAAAGTTATGGTGGTCACACCCGCCAACACTGTAATATACGTCTTACGAAGCCGCTGTGCGTCCAAGCGGTTTATTCTGCCTCTCATTTGTGTTCTGGCCGCTGTATTACTTGGATAAAGCCCCGTCAACATACATGTGAGCCATGTCAACGAATATCCCTCACAATGCGTTTTGGAAGCAATGACCATTTTATAAGGCGGGTGTTTCTCTTCCAATACAGAACGTTCAGTAAGATCGGCCTTCTTTTCGTGCTTGATTTGTAACGGTAATTCTAAAGGCCGCCCGCCGCCCACCACCAGTATATCTTGTGCGGCAATGCCCGCATCCAATAAATCTCTGGCCAATTTGCACGTATGGCCAGAACTGTCTGTGACAATCAATGGTCGTTGACTTGTATTTTCAAAAAGAGCTTGCTCTTTCAATTCCACGGCAACGACATGCTCTTCTTTCCATTTATGAGGGTGGCGGAGATATAACTCACGCGCTATTGCAACAATGCGCCTGTCCACAATGTTTCTGGACACATCGCGCATTTGTATCCACTGAAGGCGCGTTGGAGCCGGTGTTTCGCCATTCCACGGTGTTCGTGTTGGGAAATGTGTCTTGAAATATTCTGGTTCGGTCGTCGTTACCTGCTCCACAGAACCCGACCCCGGATTAACTCTGGAGAAGGTAACCATGGAATCTTCGGGTGCTTGTTCTTCCCTTTCTTCTACAAAAACATTGCCGGTATTCAATTTTGATACCATTGAATTTGCAGCGACCCAAAAATTGCTTGTCGCCACGGGGAACGGCACACACAGCCGCAACCATTCCATAAGGCCATATCCAGACCTATCGACAATCGGCGTACCTGTCAATGCTATTAATTGTTTTGAAATGCGAGCCAACCTCAAAGATGATGCTGTCCGTTTCGTTTGAGATTGCATAGCTTTATGTACTTCGTCAAAAACAAATGCCGTATCACACATTCGTTTGGCCAACGAATCCACCATTTTGTACAAATGGTCATGTTCAATCAACGTGACACAATCGGGCCTCAACATCGTACTTAGCGTCGCTTCAAAACCGTTCGATTCGTTAAACACGCGCGACTTGTTCAAAAGACCAGGCGAAGGATATAACATGAGCGGTTTCCAGCCAACTTCTTTAATTTGACGCGCAATAGATGCAATGCCCGATTTGGGAACGGACCACACTATATATCGACATTTCCGTGTTTGTTCTAAGAACCGAAGCACGGTTAACGTCTTTCCCTGTCCGACCAACATCCATAGAAAATTAGCATATCCGCGCGCGTCCGCATCCAACATTTCTTCCAATGCCAATTGCTGGTTCGGGCGAAGATCGTGAATATATTGAAATGTAGGGTAAACACATTCGGGCACCAGTGTGTCTTTCATTCGTTGACTAATTAGTCTCCTTAATTCAACCGAACGTGTTTCAAATGCATAGGGCTTTTTATTGGACGGCCATATAGCATCTGGAAAATAACGAGACAAATGTTTCAAATATTGCCAAGCTGATGCTTCAAACCCAGTTAATGCTTCGTCCGTGCCTTCGCCGACACGATTGATTTTTGGAATGGTAATCAATCGCTCATATCCAGCCATTCTACCCAATGTAAATTGTTTTACACTCGAACTTACGGGTGTTCCAGTAAAAGTATCTGTCCAGTCAACCTCGACGGCAGCATTCAATGCCGACCAATCCAATGGCTTTTGGAGTTGTACCGTTCGATGGCGCACTATTTCCCACTGCTCTTGACCAACATACCAGGTCGAACCAACCAAATGAACAGTAAGTCCTGCAAAAATATCTTCCACAGGTAGACGAATCTTTCGTTTTGGCCGGTATAACATTTGGCGGGTTTCGGCAACGATTATATCGCGCACTTCCGGTGTAATGCTCTCCATTCCCTCTTTGTTATCACGACTTGGCTTTGGAATAACAACAAAATTGTTGATATCACGACTTGAAACAGTCACATAATATTTGGAACGCTTATAAGTCATTTCGATCGTGCCTACCATACCCGCAATCGCACCTCTTGGAATTTCATAGGTAATATTTGGCCCAGACGGTGCATCATGCGGAAAAGCAACGACTTTTTTACGAAGAATTGCCGATGAATTTCTAAAGGCGTCCAATACCATCTTTTCATACGGCGTCCATTGCTCTGAACGTGGTCGGCGGCGTGTGTTGTGGCCAGAAACGGCTCTAAATGCTTCAGATAACTGTTCTGCAAACCCTACAGAAGATTGCTGCAAGAAACATACCATTCTTCCATCTTGATGTTGATCACAATAAATATCCAATGGATCAACTCCTTGTAATGGAACTTGAGAATTGCCAATACAGTTTTGATCTGAGGGGTGCATCGCAAGCCAACGCAACATTTGTTGATCACCTTCCATACCACCCATAGCCTTTTGAATCATTGAAGGAGCGCCGCGCACGAAATCATAATGATCCACGGCAGACAATTTGCTCGTTGTGTTATAGCGACTGGTCACTGACGACATCAATAGCTTGACAGAAATGTCAACAAAACGATCTACTGTACCCTTTGATGGTTTCCAAAACCCGATTTCTGACGCCAAAAGAGCGGATGTTGATATAAAAAACATATCCTCCTTGTCATAGATCGAATCCTCCGCCGCAATAATAAACAAACGTTTTAAAAAGTGCTGCAATGATGTGACAAACTTGCCCACTCTGGGCAAGAAAAACCCAGTCTGATTGCCACAACACATTCGTAAAGAAATTCTTCGAACAATATCCACCGTATCAAAATGTTCGCCAGTCTCTGGGTGGCGCATAGTAGCTGGGCGCCGTCGAATAGCCTTTTGCAGTAATGATATACACCCGCTTGTGCCAATACTGTTCAAAAAAAGCCCAAGGTTGTCGGTTTGATGCGAATAAGAACCACCGTCTGGTTTTTCAACCACAAAGGCGAGACGTTTTCCAAACAATGGCAAAACATAAGCAAACTCATTGCCACCACACCGACCACCGGCGGCATGCTGACAACGACCTATAATCAGATCCACGTTTTGAAGAATACCTTCTTGAATTTCAACTTGAAAAACTTCCCAATTTGTGCGGTCGTATCCCATATAATTTTTAGGGTTATCGGGCCCTGGAGGGGTTGTGGAACCAATCGGAATCGGAACACACGATACCAAATGAACCATCGGCCACCTGCTTCCACGAGCTGTAATTTCGCGGGACATGTCTTCTGGAAGTTCTCTATCTTGACCTGGAAGCAACGAATGGGGCAACGACAAGATCTCAAACAGTATATTTGGGTTTGTCCACGCCATAGGCCGACTGGCAAACCCAATAGTATCGCCTGTAATAGTGGGTGAAAAATCAGGGTATTGCTTTTGTGCCTTCTGGGACGGCATTAGTGTTTGGGGAAGGCCGGTGTTGTTATGAGCTCGCAACAGGCCTCCTCTGATCGATTTGGCCTTTTTGCATGGTCTTAAAATGACTGAAGAGTATGGTGGGATGACATATCCTTGAACAGAAATTGACAAGAAGGGTCTAATGTTTGGCATGTATTTACGATAAAAATAAATGAACTAAATACGTCTAAATATTAAGAACACCTGATATTTCTCCAAAAATTTTAGCCTGCGGAAATATTTAGGCCAAATGTCCGATCTCGGATTTCCTCAACATTCCTTAATATTTAGGCCAACTGTCTGAGATTTCCTCAACATTCCTTAATATTCAGGCCAACTGTCTGAGATTTCCTCAACATTCCTTAATATTTAGACCAACTGTCTGAGATTTCCTCAACATTCCTTAATATTTAGACCATCTGTCTGAGATTTCCCAACATTCCTTAATATTTAGACCAACTGTCTGAGATTTCCCAACATTCCTTAATATTTAGACCACCTGTCTGAGATTTCCTCCACATTCCTTAATATTTAGACCACCTGTCTGAGATTTCCCAACATTCCTTAATATTTAGACCACCTGTCTGAGATTTCCCAACATTCCTTAATATTTAGGCCAACTGTCTGAGATTTCCCAACATTCCTAAATATTCTGACATTTGTTTTCCCACACATAATATCCATAATTGCAAATAGAGCCAACATAATATATTTAACAAAAATATGACCATCTGTTTAAAATAAATAATTTTTATATATGGACTTTTACATAATAAATAAAAAAGTGACTATCTGATTACTTTGCTTAATATTTAGGCCAAAATAATTTTTAAGAATTCCTTAATATTTAGGCCAAAATAATTTTTAAGAATTCTAAAAACACAATGTCTCATACTTTAAACCACTCACAACCCAAAAAGAAAAGTAACACCAAAGTTTCTGCCGCATGGAACAATGTTGAAGAAACCCCAGACGTACCTAAACCACCGAAATCGTCCAAGCGTGACAAAAAGCGCAACAAAACTGGCAAAAGCGAGAAAAGAACCCAGGAAATTCGAAAAAATAAAATTACAGTCCAAGGATCAAAAAATTAACAAGTACAAGGTTCTAACCCGTACAACGACATCACATGAAAAAATGCGTACAACGCAGCGACAACCGTCATTAGCGTCGTATCGTCAAGAACATCCTGCTGACCAATACTAACAGTTTCTTTTCCTTGTGATTGGTCGTCGTTCGGAGGACGCGGAGGTAAAGACATTTAAATACAAAATAATACCTTTATACAGTTCTTTTCCATCCTTTTTTTTAGACATTTCTTCTCTCGCGTTGTTCATCTGAAAATTCATCTCGACAAGAGTCCAAGCGCATCGGAACTTGCCTATCTCTTGCCATGTTGCTTCTGAACATTCCTTGAGAGCCAGTTCAGTACATTCTTCGATTTTTTCGTTTTGGTCTTTTTTGTTTCAGTGACTATCTGATTACTTTGCTTAATATTTAGAGCATACAGTCTAAAAAGTTTAAAACATCATGCCCTTTGAAACTTATAAACAACTCGTCTTTAATGAAATGAAACAAACTGCCTTAAACACCGATTGTGATGCTTTTCGGGATTTGCCGGGGCTCGTATGCGGTACGTGTTGCAAATTGACATCTTTCGGAGGGTGTACATCCTTTGAAGAAGGCAATTTCACTACAGAGGACATATGCATTTGTTGTATAAATAATAATTAATTTTCATTTAATTCGGTGATTACTTCTACTTCTTTTTCTGCCGCAGCATGCTCTTCTTGGAGTCGTTGGACATTTTCTTGCTGCTGTTTGAGGTCTTCTTCCAAAGAGGATTGTTTTTCTTTCAACATTTGTACCATTGCTTTGAGTTTAATCAATGTTTCTCTTATTTTTTCATTATCGTCTTTGAGTTGTGTTAATTTGACATTTTCTTGTGAAATATCATCAACCTTGGAAAGCATTTTCATGGTTTTGCTTGATTCAAATGCTTCCAGATATAGTGAAGCGTTAATATGGTCTGATGACACTTTGTTTAGTTCGTCATTGGCGGTGTCGGCGGTCATTTGGGCGGATTTTAGCTCTTCCTCCAAATCAAAGGCGCGATCCACAGCCAAAAGTCGTCTATCTTCGTGATGTTCGGCAGCGTTTTTCAACAAGGCATCGAGTTGGTTTTTCATTGACTCTAAGTCGTCATTTGTTCGTTGCTTTTTTGGCGGCGTTTCCGGTTGGTCTTCAGCAGGTCTTTTCAACATTTTTTTTATTTAACGAATGATATACAATGCATTATACACATATGTGTTACTTTTAAAGTAATTAAAAAAAAATAATTTTGTCATATGTTTTGTCTAAAATGTATTTTAAAAAAAATCAAAAAAAATGCGTTTGGAATGTGAATTTTCAAATTGTCCATGTTGCAAACATGTTGGACACCCGGATACTCCATGTGGTATTTGTGGACATGGTGCCTGTTGGCATCGTTTAGATATATCTCAGTTTGATTCACCAAGAGATTCGGCCCACAAACCACGGTATATTCCATTGGCCATCGCTATTTTTGTTCCGACATTGCCACAAGTACCACCTTTGCCAGAAGTAACACCGCGTTATTGTAGGGGCGTATTGCCGGTTTAGTTCAGATAATAAGTGTGGAAAAATGCAGAAATGTGTTCTAATGTTTTGGCGGAACCAAACCGTTGTTTAATTTCTTCATAAGATTTGTGTAATTTTCGACAGATGGTGTTGTTTTCTTTACGCAGACTATCTAATATAATAGACCAATCATGTTCGTTGTTTTGTCGTTGTTCTTCTGGTAATTCAGATTCTGGCCGGAATATTTCCTTGTACCAATAATAAGTCGGTGGATAGGTAGCTGTCTTGTTCAGTAATAATGTTTTCGCTTTTTCTTTAGGATAAAAACAGCCGATTTGATTAAAAAACAGTTCAAATGACACAATATTGTTAAAGCGATTTGCACCGTAATCAATTTGAACCAACTCTGTGCCCATTTGCATATAATTGTCAGTGTTTGGATCCGTATTGAACATGCCTGTTTTTGAGTACATGTTTTTGCAAAACTGCAATATCCGCTGCTGGTCCGATGTAAATAGAGTATGTAATTGATTGGCGCGCTGACGAAGCTCTACAGACATTCCCTTGGCCGATTTGTAACATTTTTGCTCGTGCGTTTGTTTTCTAACTTGACATTTTTCTGAAATCATAGCTATTTCGCTCGAAGCGAACACCGCCGGCGCAAGGCCGTGTATTTTGGCGTATTTTTGCATTTCCGCTTCGAGTTTGGGGTCTACATCTTCACCGAGATTTTTTGGTTTGAAATGTTTCAGAATGCCCTGTTGTGGATGTCCGTGTATATTGACCAAATATGTTTCCGAATTTGCCCCTTGAACATTTAACTCTATAATTGAGACCAATAAATTTTTGGTTGTAAATCTATATTCTTTCTTTCCTTTTTCATTGCGCAATGTCGTCACACAGTGTCTTGCCTCCAACCCAACAAATTTGGACCATTTATCCAATATACGAGTCCAAATATGTGATGACGGTGTACAAATATGTGATGACGGTGTAAAGCCACTATGCCGCCGCTTTTTGCTTGCCATTATCATTAATAATGCACAATCTTAAATAGGTAAAAATAACAGCACTGTTTATTGCCGCATTTTTTATGATTATGTGTTTGTCTATATATTTCCGGTAAAATAACTAAGTCATGGAACAGTTACAAATAGCTATAGACTCTATGCAAATAACCATTGCGGCGCTACAACGAGAATTAAACAATTTTAAGATACGCCTTGAGAACTTGGAAGATGTCAATATACCAAGTGACACTGTTCTTTTGGACAGGAGGCGCCAAAATGACCGCGAGAGACAGTTGTATGAACACGAAGGTCAGGCTGAATCAACCTGACGTGCTTAGGTATAAAATATTAACTTTAAATCAACGTAATATACGGGTTGTTATTGATGAAATTAAAAGATAACCCAAAGTATTAGCTATTTCTATATAAAAAACTGTTGTATATAAGATCATGAATGTGGTGTAGATGTCAAATATCCGAGGGTATTATTTGGCTTTATTTGAATCAAATTCTGAATTTCCTTTCTCTATTCATGGGTTATGGCCCCAACACGCTGGCCATCACTGGCCTCAATTTTGCACCCACCAAAAATTTGATTTCAACCGGCTTACTCCTTCCCTGTTAAGCCGCCTCCACGAACTTTGGCCCAGTTCACGAGGAAAGGATCGAAATTTTTGGAAAGTTGAATGGGAAAGGTATGGTACTTGTACAGAAATGTCGGAGAAAGAGTATTTTTCCAAGGCTGTGTGGTGTTTTGATGAAATAAAGACCAAAAAAGTCGAGTGGATATTAAAACACGAGATAAATGGATTGCATATTATTCCGATTAGTTTGGACTGGCAGATTGGGCAAGACGATTGGTTGAAAAATATATGAGTGTTCTGAAACAAGTATAAAACAATGGATGTAAAAAAAGTTATGGAATCTCAATATTTAAATCTCGTACGTGATGTCCTCGAGAATGGTACTTTTCGTCCCACTCGCAATGGCCGTGTGATCTCCAAATTTGGCGCACATTTAGAGTGTGATTTGTCGGACGGGTTTCCACTGTTAACATCTAAAAAAATGTTTTGGCGCGGGATTGTTGAGGAATTGTGTTGGTTTTTACGTGGTTCTACTGATGTGAACGAATTGCGCGCTAAGCGTGTTCACATTTGGGACGGCAATACTAAAGAACGAGCTTGGGACGCGGGTCCGGTGTACGGTTTCCAATGGCGCCATTTCGGCGAACAATATATCGACTGTAATGGTGTGTATGGTGGCATTGATCAGATAGCCAATGTGATTCAGTTGTTAAAAACACGGCCGTATTCGCGCCGGATTGTGTTATCTGCTTGGAATCCGTTGCAACAGGGTGAAATGTGTTTGCCGCCGTGCCATACCATGTATCAGTTCTATGTTGAATCGGACGGGCGTGTGTCTGTTCAATTGTATCAGCGGTCTTCGGATGTGTTTTTGGGCCTTCCTTTTAACATAGCATCCACTGCATTGCTTTTAAGTTTGATCTGTCATTATGTGGAAAGGACCCCTGGTCGTGTTTTAATTCAAATAGGGGATGTGCATATTTACGAAGAACACGTGGATGTTTGTAAACAACAACTTACCAGGAGTGTCCACCCTCTTCCAAAGATCAACATTGTGCGCAAAAACTGTGATTTGTTATGGGCTGTACTGCCGGAAGAACTGACCTTAATAAATTATACCTGTGAAAACCCTCTGCGCGCTGTTATGAAATCCTAATTTCCTTTTTATATTTTTTTTTCCATTTGCATATTTTATTGTCGTTTTGTTTTTCAAAATCGCCTGGTGTTGGCATTAATGTCGACGGTTCTAAAACCTGTGCTTTTGTTAAAATGTATTGCAGTAGCGAGGAACAGACAAAAGATTTATTGGTCATTTTGTGACTAATTTTTAGGGCACCCATGACCCAGTCTTGTACACTGGTGTCGTAGGGTTTGCCATAGACCATGTCGTGTATTTCTTGTAAAAGTTTTGGTGTAAACAAATCATATGTTTTTTCGTCGACTGGTTTCCGGACATATAATTCTGACCTCGACCGCTGGTAATCGTCGTATGCTACCAAGGCGACGCCAAATTTTATTTTTTTATCGGCGGGATCTGGATAATCGTGATAAGAAGAGTCCCAAATATAGGTGCCCGCGGGTGCCCCCCAAGGAGGGTCTACAACAACAATACCACAATGCGTAAACGGCGTTGAAGACCACCAACGAATAGCAGTGTCTATACATGAAAAAAAAACATTTTGTGAATGTGTGTTAAATAAAATCAAATCCCCAGTTTTTAATTTTTGTTTTGTTTGCATTTTTATGATATATACGTCTTAAATACTTATACTTTACAACCACTCATTTTACCACCACTGATTGCTCAACCGTTAGAGAAATATATCCCAATGTTGTATAGATGTAGATCACCAAAATACCTATTTGTATGACCATCTGTACCAATATAACCACCATCTTGAAAGTTAAATATCCCACCAGTCCCAGTATGAAAAAAAGCAGAATGTTATCCAGCCACATTGCGTGATAGCAATCGACCCAGACGGGATCAATCGGTTCATTTTGCCAGGCGGACATGGCCAATCTTCCCAAAACCGAGTTAAACTCAAAAATTCCGTGTTTAACAAAGAATTTGGCAACTTCTGGTAGTTTCCAGCGCACCCAGAAAAGCGATGGCCAAAAAATACTGTATTCGCCTATGAATTCTGACAATGGCAGCATGCCTTGTTCGTAATTCGCGACAGAATATTCGGCACAATTGAGGTATTGTTGTGGCGCTGCACAGGTTAAACAAGTGTCGTCCGAGGCATTGTTTGCCATGTATGGAAAATTGTTGTAAAAACATTGCGGGTTTATTCTCAAATAGTACCATGCGTTTAAATCGTCTATCAGCGTGTATGGTATTAGTGGCGCGCAGGTGAGCATGTAATCATAGACCATGTATAGATATAGAGCAGAGATAATTGTTGCGATGACCAACGTGTTTGCAATCCAAACTAATGGTATGATGGACCATGTTGTATTTGTGATAATGATGAGTATTAAAATAGCACATCCCAAAAAGGCATTGTCCATGCGTTGTACCCGTTCTATTTCCGTTGTTTCTGTTACAAAAACCGAAGCATCTAAGTCGCACGAGTTGAAAAATAAGTAGTTGTACATATAATAAAAATTGTAGCCGAAAAATGGCACGTACGTATCGTCATCGGCGACCAAAAATTCCCGGCTGCTGTTTAAAAATTTCTCAACGTTTCTGACGAATGTTGGTGATTCCGATGAATTTAAAATGGAATCATAGCCGCTTACAAATAAATGTTTCCAATCTTCTGCAACATAGTAAACCCACCTTATTTCATTTTTGGGGATTTTATTTTTTTGGGTGGATTGCAAACGACTAAAGGCTCCTTCAAAAAAATCGTCGTTGTATTCCGCCAATTCAGTGAAATAAGCAGACACGTTGTTTATTATTCGTGGAAAACGCGTGGAATAAAATTTGGTGATGGCATTCGTTTGAATCAGAACTGTTTCAATGGCATTGTCCACTATATTGCAACTTGTACACCAATTGGGCGAGCCCCTCTCATAACAACTTTTGATCCCTGTGCGAAGGGGTACCCCCAGCCATGGTGAGGGTTTTTCAGAGTGTAAAGAGGTCCTGTGTAATTTTTCGGTCCATTGATGTTGCACGGATGATTTGAAATTAGACAACACGCGTTCGGTGTGTGTTGTCGAGACTGTTTCTTCTGTACCAAGAACAGACCACCATTTTTTTAGATGTAGATGAGCGTGACTGGCGGCGTCATAGGCTACCCAAGTTTGTTTTGTCATATCCCTGCGTTGCCATTCGGAGGTGGCGGTGGACATGGTGTTTTTAGCGTTTGATAGTAAATGCCATGCGCGCGCCGTGGCGGACGGGTTTTCTTTTTCCAGGTATTTTGGATCGATATGTTTGAAAATAACTTCCAACCCACCTGTGATGTCGATGCTGTGAATCGCCTGGTATCCGATCGAATATATGGATTGAAAAAGACGGGTGAATAAATCCCCGTCTAATCCGTGGTCATACATTTCGAGTCTAATTTCTGAAATTTTCATGTTTTCATAGATCATCTTTTCAATTATAAATTTCGAGGCGCGGATGAAATCATAAAACAGTGCATACTTGCGTTTCCAGTTGTACACGATATCGGTTGGGAAAGTGGGTATTTCCAAATAATTGGCGATTTCAATTCCAATCAATTTATACTCGATACATTCAAACCATCTGGCCTTTTCAAGCGGTCTCAACTCAGAAAATGCATACTCGGCCGCGGTTGTCATAAAATGGTCGCACACGGAACTTCCATTCCAATTCAAACTTTCCGCGATGTGCTGGGTCACCTTTTGTCCGTCTTCTGCTCTTAGAAAATGTTTTCCAAACCGGTGCGACGTATAGTTTCCATCTGCCCCATGTGTCGATTTCAATTTAGGACACGGCATTGATTTATCGGTCCAACCAATGTCTGTAACGCCGAAAGTCAGTGCTTTTACGGCGCCATTAATGACGGTCATGACAGCGTTAATGGCCACACACACTGATTTGGTCAAAATATCAAAAAATTTACCTATTGGCCCAAAAAATTTGAAAATTTCCGTCAAAATGTCCATAAAACGTTTCATGAAAAACAAATACGTTTCCCCCCATAAATAAAAAGCATTGGTAAAAAAATCGCCAATGACAGACGAGTCGCCCGTAATCATGGCCAATCCCTGGAATACAACCCGCAGCGATAATGCCACCATGTCCATCAAACCCTCCTTTAATGATTTTTCTATAATATTGATAACATCTACAATTGAAGTACAAATATCTCCGGCATTGGGAGATAGTGTGTTCAAAATTTCACCGGTCGTCTGCCAAAAATATTTGAACGCCCATAAATACCCGCTGACTACAGTATCAATGCCGTTTTTAAATCGATCCTCAATGGAAGAGGCCGATATAGTGTTTGCAAATATATCCGTTATTGTTGTCGTTGCAAAATTGATGACGACGAGCGTAGTACGTACTGATTGTATAAATAAGACTTGTATAATCATATTTAGATATTTTGCAAAGGCCTGTTTTGTTTTAATTGAAATATTAGGAATAATGCCAGCAATCATGGCTGCAATGGCGCCCTGTTGGCGTTCATAATCACATAAACGAGGCAGTGTTCTCAGATCAATATCTTCAAAATTGCCAGAAATAATTGCAATGGCGTCATTCACAAACTGTCGGGCCAAATTCATAGACAGACGTTTCGTATGACGGACATATAACCCGGCCGAACAAAAAAAGTCATTTCTACCCCAAATACGACAACCAGGAGCGTCGTCGGGTTTTGCATTTGGATCCATAAAGTTTTTGGACGACTTATCAAACACTTCGGCCAGAGATTTGTACTCTTTAGAGGCGTCACAGGACCACTCGGGTGAAGACATGACTTGAACGACCGTTCCGTCTTTTTTGTATATAACTTTGCCGTATTGGTCTGTAGCGTTAATCATTACTCCGGGTTTTATCGTACATTCGTTGGAATTGTCACTGTCGGAATACAACTCTTTAATATTATTAAGTTTCGTGTCGGCGTCCATGAATTCGCCGAGGAAACGCATTGTGGGCGTATTGGCTATAAAATAACCGGATTCTACCCGCTTGTCTGTTTCCTCCCCGGCCGAAAGGTCCTTTGTTGGGTCTATAATCCTATCCATGACGTCACATGTCGGATTGATGGGACCCAGTGAAACAATATAATCCAATGCGTTTGCAAACGCTGCCGAATTTTGAAAGGTCCACTCGAGCGTCATGGAGTTACACCAATGAATGGACACTTTTTCTGAAGTAAACCGTTTCTCAATCAAGTCACCCACTTGATCTCCGGCGGCTGTGATGACCAGATCCGGGTACCTCGAAATACATTGACATGTCGAATCAACTGTCAACGGAAGCAAATAAGAACACATGCAATCCGGATTTTCGTTAGTTTTTTTGCAAATATTCGTGCGTTTTGTGCTCGATTTTTTGGGTTTATATTCACGCTTTTCGCATGAATCCCAACGCATAACTTCGTCTTCAAGATTTTCCGAGGTTTCACCTTTTTTCACTTCCCATTTGCGTCGCAGCTGAACTTTATTTAAACCATGTCCACAATTCACCGGGTAATTGAAAAAACGACCAGTGACTATATCACCAAAAGAAAGAACGACGTGCGTTAAGACGCGCATAGTCTCGATTGCAGTACGCGTTAAAGGGGGCAACACAATGGGAAACTTCCAATATTTGTCAATCAACTTTCCTTCTGGCCCGTCCACAGATATACCGATGCCTTCCATGGGTTCAACAAAAGGGAACGCGTCTCCAAATCCCGGGCCTAATAACCCATGAGAAACATGCATAACAAGCGCGTCCATTGGTCCAAACACATCGAAGGTCAACGACGGCTGACCACACCACGGACTAAATATAGGCTGATCTTCATCCGCTGTTGTCCCGTAATAATTAACACAGTTGCATTTTGATAAATCTTGTGTCCAAACCCAACCGTCTGGGTTTTTGTCGCCAGTTTTATAATTGTAAGCTGTTACGGCCTTACGTTCTTCGCAGGTATATATTTTGTTACGGGGTAACGTTGGACCTTCCCAACGCTGCAATGTTCTGTACACATTTTGTTTTTGCGTGAAAATAGATTTAGTCAGCAATTCAACTACCGCCCCATATATAATCTGCACGATATTCACATTAATAATCCCCAAATAATACATAGAACAACCCGCTGTATACCCTACAGAGACATACTTGTGATCTTTCACATCTGTGGCCCAATCACAGGTTAGTTTCAACGGAGTAGTGTCCGAGGAAAACAACTCCTCCAACTTAAAATTGTCGGTCGCCATACGTTCCACAATGTAGATTGCCCACTGTATAAGGACAGAAGAACTGTATACAGCAGAGTTTAAATGCGAAAAAGTTTTTTCCAATGACCAAGGCTCAATATTTTCCAAGATTTTCCACTTTTTTGTTTCTGTTTCGGGTATCAATTTGGCCGCCGCTATATTGGTAGCAAATAAATGTAACGGAACATCCACACCCAATGTGGTCGCGGTATGAATAGAGGCCACGGCCACGTGACTACCAATCGTAAAAATAGCCTCGGCGGGACGCTTTTGAATTGAAAAATCAGCATCAAATGTCTTGATTAAATTTTGCAATGTATTAAACAAAATGGAGTCCAGAGCAAGGCCACCCTCCAATATAGCCCTTTCCAATTTGAAAGCCACCAATTGGACACGCGGGAATTCCTTAAACAAAATGCGAAACAACATTTGGAAGATACGCACCACCACCTGAAACCCATTGTTGATCGCAGCTGTAACGTGCGGCTCTTGCGCCACAAAAAACACGATGTTAAACATCGATTCAAAACGCTTACACGCACACGTCAACACGTCCTGACCAACAGAGATGGCGGACATCGTGTGGTTTACAGGGTCGTAGATGTCAAAATCGTTGTAATAAAAATTATTAGTTTCAGAGACTGGCCGTCCGTTCACCCCAAACCAAGAAGAAATGGCAGTCGTCCCCGTGACCAAAACACGGGTAAATGCACTGAAAAAACGAAACAACTTTACATGGGAACACGTGGCCAGTGTTATATACCATGCCTGAATTATTTGAGCGTGAACCACTATCAAAGCATTCACAAATGGTGCCAAAATCGCAAAAAACACCCTGGAAATCTGTAATAATGGCGTTATAATGTTTTTTAAGATGGGTATAACCGTGCATGTTAAACCATCGTCAATAATCGATAATATTTCGTAATGGTAAAAATGGGTCAATACTATAAGGCCAGTAAGTATAATAGAAAACACAAGCCATTTTGTTTTGTTCGTAATCACCCCCGAAAAGTCTGTAAAAATTTCCCAAATACCAATGAACGGCGTAAAAACCAAATTAACCATCAAAGTAGCAATTTGCAAAAACATCTGTTGAACATCTCTCCCCAACGCCGCATCAGTTGTACCGCCAATGTTCAAAACCGTCACTATAAAATAAGATATAATTAATCCTATCAAAGCAGTGCTCAGCAATAATATTATATTTACCATACACCTTTGAAACATCTAATAACTATTAAATACTGTATTTTTTGATAAAAAAAATATCATTCGTAAATTACACATTGAAATCACTTTTTTTACTCATATGTTTGTATTAATAAACATATGAGATATTAATAAACTCGTGATGACCGAACCTTCTACATCTTTTGTAGAATTACACGCGACTCCAATTTCAACAAGAACAAAAATTGCTTTGGGATGTGTCGGGGTTTTTGTTTTTACACACCTCTTAATTATGATAGTACTTGTCACAAACGTTACCCTTATGGCGCCAGAAATAAAATCAACATTACTCGATGTTAAAATCATTGTACCGGAAATGAGAAAAACAATATCAGAACTTGGTACGATGTTGCCAGAAATCACTCAAGGAATGCGTATTCTTAAACAATTGTGCCAAACCGACGAACAATGCATTGCTCACTAAACAAAATAGACTATAAATTATACTATACACAAAAGACATGTTTATCATTATTTGTTTAGCTATAGTACAAATAACGGACGCAAATTTTGTTGTCATTGGTGATTGGGGCACAAACACAGAGAACCAAAGATGGATTTCAACAGCCATAGACGCGCGCAACCCTGATTTTGTCATATCCACAGGGGATAATTTCTATCCCGATGGCATTCAACACGCAAATGATCCGAAAATAAAAAAAGTGTGGGAAGACGTATTCAATACAAATCGTCCGTGGATCTCCGTTCTTGGAAACCATGACTATGCCGGAAATGTCTCTGCACAACTTAACATCCAAAACAAACATTGGCTCATGCCCGCCCGCTATTTTGATGCAGATCTTGGCGATACCGCATTCTGGTTTATTGATACAACACCTTGGATGCCATTTAATTATGTAGAAGCACACCACGCCAGAGTAGAACCACTCTCACTTCAAATACGACAAGATTTTGAACAACAACGCCAACACGTGCCCGAACAAATTAAATGGTTACAAAACGGAGTCGCAAATTCAAACGCAACATATAAATATATTGTTGGCCACCACCCACTATGGACATACGGATACCACATGTTTGGAAATCATACCAGACTCATTAATGCCATTATGGAATTACATCGAAAACACTCGTTGACAGCATACTTGTGTGGACATGATCACAATTTGCAACACATTCGCAAAGAAGGACTCGATCAATTCTTATCGGGCGCCGGTGCAACCACATACCCGGTTCACAACGGCACAGATTTACTTTTCAAAGCCACGGGGCCCGGGTTTCTACACATTAAAAATCACAAGGCGACATTTGTAGATCAAAATAATAAAGAGATGTACACTGTTAATATTTAATTATGTTATAGGTGCTAAATACACTGTAACAGGCCCTGCATCCCACCGAAGAACACCGCATTGCATAAATGTGAGAATACTAAAGGTTGGCATCTCTTGCTTACTATGAATCACAGATATTGCCACACCACTATCACACACAAACTTTTTGGAGTGTTTTGGTGTTTCTTTGGCATGAATTGCGCCCCCCCAACGTCCTCGCGAATGTTTTAGGGTAATGGGCCTATAACGATGAGAACACTCTATATCTACAGTACCCTTTGTCGGGATACAATTCCACAGGGAGATCCATTCTTGGGTTATAATTTCACACACAACATCGTCTTCATGACATTCAATATGACGTTCGTCGATAATATTTATTTTTGGAAACGTGTATTGTACAGCTGTAGTTGCGGATTCTGCAATTATTAAAGCACTCTTTTCAGTAACATCTATTGATATTTTTATCTCGGGAAACGGCAATAAACGCAAAAAAAAGACACGCATTGCGTCTGAGACTTCGAAAGAAATGTCAGGCCCATTATAAACAATAGGCAATTTACTAACACGCATACCCGCGCCACCTTCTGGAAAAATGGTTACCTTCATACAAGAACCACTTGCCGTAATCCACGGCACCAAAGCATGCTTTTTTATCCTTTGTAATGCTTCTACTAACAATTGTGTTCTTACTTGCATTCGTCAGTAAATATTTAAGAAACATAACACGAAACACTTAATCTTTAATGTTTAGAATTCTAATGATAAATCAACGATCTCCACATTATAGTATTTTTTTTACAGTTTGTAAAAGTCTCATTGGCCTAAATATTTAGGAAATTTTGGAAAATTTCCGGATCCTGCATTTTGGCTGACTGATATTGTAGAGCAACTCAACATGTTCTATTGGGATGAAGATTGTATAATTTTTTTATTTCTTGCAACCCAGTTGCGTTACACTTATTCAGTGTAGTTGGGCACTCTGACAAAATACAACTCCCATCGTCTCTATTGGCGTTGGCATTGTAGTTGGAGGCAGTAGGATACGTACAACCCTCCAGCAGCACCACACACGTCCCATCGTCAATCTTGGCAGTGCAGTTGTAGTTGTCAGCAGCAGCATCCGTGCAGCCGCTGACAAACGCCACACACGACCCGCCGTTCTCAATGCCAACGCCGTTCTCAATGATACCGTTACCGTTATCGGCCAAATTTTCCACTGCAAGGGCGACGAGGACTCTGATGGGGTCTGTATATACCGTATTAAATGAATCATCGGTAATGCTATTAGTAATACTGCATAAATTGTCGTCACAGGTAATAACGCAATTGCCGATGGTGCCACTGGTCAATTCGGTATTTCTGAACGCAGCCCAACCTGCGTTCGAAGTGACGCCAGCGCCGATGGTGACGCTGGTCAAACTGGTCACTTCGAACGCACTTTCCCCAATGGAAGTGACGCTATCCGGGATGGTCACGCTGGTCAAGTCGGTATCTTGGAACGCACCTTTCCCAATGGAAGTGACGCTATCGCCGATGGTGAGGCAGGCCAAAGGGGTACCTTGGAACGCATAATCCACAATGACAATGACGCTATTCGGGATGGTGACACTGGTCAAGCCGGTACTTTTGAACGCAGAGTACCCAATGAAAGTGACGCTATTCGGGATGGTGACACTGGTCAAGCTGGTACACCCATAGAACGCAAAATGCCCAATGGAAGTGACGCTATTCCGGATGGTGACGCTGGTCAATTGCGAACACTCTTGGAACATACCTTTCGCAATGGAAGTGACGTTATCGCCGATGTCGACGCTGGTCAAGCCGGTACTTTTGAACGCATAATCCCCAATGGAAGTGACGCTATTCGGGATGGCGACGCTGGTCAAACTGTTCGTAAATGCGAACGCATAATACCCAATGGAAGTGACGCTATTGCCGATGGTGACGCTGGTCAAACTGTACGTTGAACGGAACGCAGAGTACCCAATGGAAGTGACGCTATTCGGGATGGTGACACTGGCCAATTGCGAACACTCTTGGAACGCATAATCCCCAATGGAAGTGACGCTATTCGGGATGGTGACGCTGGCCAATTCGGTACACCTATAGAACGCACCATTGGGAATGGAAGTGACGCTATCCGGGATGTCGACGCTGGTAAAGGTACGCTCACAACCATAAGTAGCAGTTCCCACAACGATACTGACATCATCGTCAAAAGCACCACAATGACTGAACGCATAATTATCAATGGCAATGGCGGACGGGATGGTGGCGCTGGTCAATTGCGAACACTGTTCGAACGCACCTCTCCCAATGGAAGTGACGCTATTCGGGATGGTGACACTGGTCAAGCCGGTGTTGTAGAACGCAGCCGTCCCAATGGAAGTGACGCTATCGCCGATGGCGACGCTGGCCAAAGGGGTATCTCGGAACGCATACGACCCAATGGAAGTGACGCTATTCGGGATGGTGACGCTGGTCAAGCCGGTATTTCTGAACGCAGACGACCCAATGGAAGTGACGCCATTCGGGATGGTGACGCTGGCCAAAGGGGTATCTCGGAACGCATGCGACCCAATGGAAGTGACGCTATCGCCGATGGTGACGGTGGTCAAACCGGTATTTCTGAACGCATTCGTCCCAATGGAAGTGACGCTATCGCCGATGGTGACGCTGGCCAAAGGGGTATTTCTGAACGCATACGACCCAATGGAAGTGACGCTATTCGGGATGGTGACGCTGGTCAAGTCGGTATCATAGAACGCAGACGACCCAATGGAAGTGACGCCATTCGGGATGGTGACGGTGGTCAAACCGGTACACCTATAGAACACACCTTTCGCAATGGAAGTGACGCCATTCGGGATGGTGACGCTGGTCAAGCCGGTATTTCTGAACGCATAATCCCCAATGGAAGTGACGCTATCCGGGATGGTCACGCTGGTCAAGCTGGTACACTCATAGAACGCACGATCCCCAATGGAAGTGACGCTATTCGGGATGGTGACATGTCCATCGGTGCTGGGAGGGTAAAGACAGTCGGCTGCAGCAGTAGCAATAATAAACAGTAAAAAAAGTATCGACATTTTATAGCTTAAGAACCAAGTTTATAGTATTTTTTTGCAAACTGTAAAAGTCTCATTGGCCTAAATATTTAGGAAATTTTGGAAAATTTCCGGATCCTGCATTTTGGCTGACTGATATTGTAGAGCAACTCAACATGTTCTATTGGGATGAAGATTGTATAATTTTTTTATTTCTTGCAACCCAGTTGCGTTACACTTATTCAGTGTAGTTGGGCACTCTGACAAAATTGGGCACTCTGACAAAATACAACTCCCATCGTCTCTATTGGCGTTGGCATTGTAGTTGGAGGCAGTAGGATACATACAACCCTCCAGCACCGCCACACACGACCCGTCGTCCACATTGGCGGCAGAGTCGTAGTTGGAGGAAGTAGCATCCGTGCAGCCGGAAGGAAACGCCACACACGACCCATCGTCTGTCACAATGATACCGTTACCGTTAGAGGCCAAATTACGCACTGCATTGACGACTATGTCACCGCAATTGTCGTCACAGGTAATAACGCAATTGCCGATGGTGACGCTGGTCAAACCGGTATCTTTGAACGCATAATCCCCAATGGAAGTGACGCTATTGCCGATGGTGATGCTGGTCAAACCGGTATCTTTGAACGCATAATCCCCAATGGAAGTGACGCTATTCGGGATGGTGACGCTGGTCAAACTGGTACACCCTTGGAACGCACGTTCCCCAATGGAAGTGACGCTATCGCCGATGGTGACGCTGGTCAAACTGTTCGTAAATGCGAACGCATAATCCCCAATGGAAGTGACGCTATCATGGATGAAGACTCTGGTCAAGCCGCTATCATAGAACGCTTTATCCCCAATGGAAGTGACGCTATCCGGGATGAAGACGCTGGTCAAACTGTTACACCCTTGGAACGCACGTTCCCCAATGGAAGTGACGCTATCGCCGATGGTGACGCTGGTCAAGCTGCCGAGATGGTGGAACGCATAATCCCCAATGGAAGTGACGCCATCGCCGATGGTGACGCTGGTCAAGCTGCTACAAAGTTGGAACGCATGCGACCCAATGGAAGTGACGCTATTCGGGATGAAGACGCTGGTCAAGCTGTTACACCCTCGGAACGCAGAATTCACAATGGAAGTGACGCTATCCGGGATGGTGACGCTGGTCAAGACGCTACAATCACAATTATAAGTAGTACTACTGTCCACAATGATATCGACATTATGTTCGAATGCACCACAATGACTGAACGCATAAGTCCCAATGGCAATGGCGGACGGGATGGTGGCGCTGGCCAAGTCGGTACACTGATGGAACGCATAATTCCCAATGGTTTGGACGCTATCCGGGATGGTGACGCTGGTCAAGTCGGTGTTGTAGAACGCACCCTCCCCAATGGAAGTGACGCTATCCGGGATGGTGACGCTGGCCAAGTCGGTACCTCTGAACGCATAATCCCCAATGGAAGTGACGCCATTCGGGATGGTGACGCTGGTCAAGTCGGTCCAAGAGAACGCATTATCCCCAATGGAAGTGACGCCCTCCGGGATGGTGACGCTGGTCAAGCCGGTACCTGCGAACGCACCATCCCCAATGGAAGTGACGCTATTCGGGATTTCGACGATGGTCATCCCGGTACCTGCGAACGCAGCCGTCCCAATGGAAGTGACGCTATCCGGGATGGTGACGCTGGTCAAGCTGCTACAAAATTGGAACGCATAATCCCCAATGGAAGTGACGCTATCCGGGATTTCGACGCTGGTCAAGCCGCTACAATCACAATTATAAGTAGTACTACTGTCCACAATGATATCGATGGAACTTGGAAATCTATGACCACCACAATGACTGAACGCATAAGTCCCAATGGCAATGGCGGACGGGATGGTGACGCTGGTCAAGCCGGTACCTGCGAACGCATAATCCCCAATGGAAGTGACGCCATTCGGGATGGTGACGCTGGTCAAACTGTTACCTCTGAACGCATAATTCCCAATGGTTTGGACGCTATCCGGGATGGTGACGCTGGTCAAGCTGGTACCATCGAACGCATAATTCCCAATGGTTTGGACGCCCTCCGGGATGGTGACGCTGGTCAACCCAGCACACCCATGGAACGCACGTTCCCCAATGGAAGTGACGCTATTCGGGATGATGACATGTCCATCGTCGTCGGGGTCGATAAAACAGTTGGCTGCAGCAGTAGTAATAATAAATAGTAAAAAAAGTATCGACATTTTATAGCTTAAGAACACTAAGTTAAATAGTAGTTTTTTTACAAACTGTAAAAGTCTCATTGGCCTAAATATTTAGGAAATTTTGGGGCAAGTTTTGAGGCTCTTAATATTTCCGCAGGCTGGAATATTTAGGAAATTTTGGATCCTGCATTTGGCCTAAATATTTCCGCAGGCTGGAATTTTCGGTGGTGCATTAACGTAGGTACATGTCGTATATTAGGAATTACATTATTTATGTACTGCGTCTAAAACCGTTTCAGCCACCGTGTCTTTTATCCGTTTGACTTTTTTTAAGAAAGATGTCCACTTGTTTGCGGGAGCTGTGGGTGTTACAGATGTTTCAATTTTCATTGGTTTGGATTTTTTAGGTCTTCCTAAGAACATATAAATTAAAAAACGCGGTTTAAGTACGTCGAAAATGGGATGTGTTCAGTCGGCAAATATTCTTAATATTAATAATTTGAAAGAAATGACTCACATGGAAAATAACAAAAGTAGATTTTGGTTGGACAAAAAACAACGTTTGTGGAAGGTACACCGAGAGGATGATCCCAGTACAATTACATATCAGATAGAAAACAACGAACGCGTTTTCAAATTACCTGGCGCCAAGCCGTTCTTATTATTGCCCGATAAAATACTAAGACTCGACGACTATAATTTCGGTATACGCAGTCCTTTGGCTGAAAAGGACCTATTCGATACTTTGCGCCACCCCTTTGACATCAATGTAATTGTCAAAGGTCTTCTACAAATTGTGCAAGCTATTCATTTTTTACATTTGAATGGCATTGCTCATCGAGACATTAAAGCAGAAAATATTATCATTACGAATGACACTTTTAAATTGATTGATTTTGATTTTGCGAGCAAATCCGAACATTTTCATTTGTGTGGTACGAAAGGATATATTTGTCCATTCCATGAAAAATGGTCATGTTCAGAGACTGAAAAATCCAAAAGAATGGATTATTATGCATTCGGGGTTGTGATTTGGCATGTTATTTGCGAATCATCTCTTCATAGAATGATTCGTCCCGTTCGTCTGGAAAAATGTCTTTCTGGTCAAGAAGTGTTTACGATATCTCCGTGGAATGAATTGGCTGTCATCGCTCAAAATTGCTGTCAAGAATGTCCAACATTAGAATAAAAGATGTTCAGTTGAATCTGTCGTACTGTCAACTTCGGTTGAAGCGGGCGTGCCGCCTACTTCGGTTGAAATCATGGTGTTTATTATAGTGGCCACAATCAAATAAGAAAATACAACGGCTGCCATCACAAAAAGTTGTGGATCATCTTCTGTAAAATAGCTTATTGTACAAGTACTTAACATTATGATCGCAGATATCCAATTTCCGATAGGCATTCCCCATAACCATTTATGCCACGCCACATGTTTAGAATCATATTTTGCGAAGCCAAAGCCGGGATTAATCATAAACCACATGTAATCTTCAATTAAAAACAGTCCCACAATCCAAAATGGCAAGGCCCATGAAAATGAAACTACTTTAAATGTTAGCACAACGACCATGACATTCATAATAACATGATACCATGTAAAGTGTGTTCCGAGGAACTTTGTTGTGGGCAATTTAGCAGCCCATCCGTTTTCTCCTTCAATTTGAACTTCCAAAGCTGCCCATAAAGTACCAAATAATAGAAAGAACCCTGTCTCTATCATTTCTGCTGCTACATTTTGAGTCACGGCGACACAAAAAACAATAGATAGGACGATGTACACATAGTGTAAAAATGTAAACATGTTAATAATAATACGGGTTGTTTATAGTTCAAAAATCTAATTATTCTCTGGAAATAGTGGCGGGGCATCCGTTGGCTTTCTCCCTGTAGAGCGCTGCCCGAAAACAACCTGCCAACGACCTGCGCTCTTTTCGAGTACTGAAGTAAAAATGGCTACGTCGTCGTTGGAGGTACCCTTGTATGAAAATTTCCCATGCGTCGTGTAGCACACATAGGCCATCTTTTCGTTAATACGCAGCTGGTTTATCTTGAGAAGTTCATTGGACTCGACGACGACGTCATCATTTGACATCATATTATTCCACCCTTTGACATCCAAAGGGTTGCCAGAGGGACGAACAAATACGCATTTTCCATGCATATGCTTGTTGCCTACAGTGTGGTCTTTGTTGCACATATCTTGAACAATGCCTTCAATTTGCTCGGCGTCCGTCTTAAATAGAACAGGTTGTAGCGGGTTGATTTCTGGCGGGCTCGAAATGAGCTCTCCTAAAAAATCAAAAGAGCCATCATCGTGACGATGCTTCACATAGGATTCGTGTGCCGCGGGCCCTGACCATTTCTGCCAAATGGTTATCTGGAGCGGGTTCACTTGAGATTCGTAACAGTCGATAGATTGGCATCCCTCCCATGCACGCGTGACCGAAAGACCCGTCTCACCATTACAGAAATTAATAAACTTGTTCTTCGAATCAAGATCTTTAAAAGTGAATACGGCAGATACGGTGTGGGACATGAGAATATAATTAGTTGGGCGCGCGTATATATGCCTTTTTGTTTGTTTGTATTTGGATTGGAACACTGAAAATGGAGCTGTGTTAATCAGACAAAATACAGTCATGTACTTGCCGGCGAAGAGTAGGACGTCTATTGGCCTCCAAAAGTTAAAGTACGGTATATAAAGAGACGTGTATGTATAAAATGCATCGCTACGCAACTTCTGAATTGTTTTTATCTCCAGATCCAAAAACAATCCCGCCTCCAGTTTTCAAACCTCAAAAAAAGAAAAAGGACAATCGACCGACGTTTCAGTATAAAGGCCTGCCTGTTCGTGCCGCGGGAGTGTTAATTTCTACATACGACGGCCATAAAACCCACCGTTTGTTCCGAAACATAAAGGGTCGTTTTGAGGACATTGGTGGTAAAACGGACTTTGTGGATAAAAACGAAATAGATACTGCCGTCCGTGAGTGTGTGGAAGAAACCCGCGGCAAATTGTTTGACCCTTCTCATTCAAAAGAGACGTGCGCTTTAATTTTGCGCGAATTGATTTCTACAAAATGCCAAACGCAGTACAATAAAAAAAGCAAATATTTGCTGTTTATATTGGATGTGCATCCCGGTATCTTGAATATGCCTATGAAACGTTTTGGATTGAAAGAAGAGACGGAATGGGGTGTGCTTGAACATTATTATCAATGGTTCGGGCACATACCTCGAAACCGTCATCCAAGATTATGGGGACTGCGTTTATAATCCAATTTTTGATTAACGATTCAGTATAAATACTGTAATGAAATAATAATATTATGTTTACTAAAATTTCGTCTATGTTACGTACCACTCAACAAAATTTAATAAATACTCGTTTAACCCGACTCCCTCACGCGTGTTTATTTCGCCCGGACACCGAGCACATCCGAAATGACACTTGGAAAGCTGCCACTACGCCAGAAAATTTACAAAAGAGATGGGTTGAAATTACGGGTCCTGGCAACGATGCCAAGATGGTTATTAATGCAATGAATTCAAAAGCGAATGGATATATGCTCGATCTCGAAGATTCGATGTCGCCTACATCCGCCAATGTGACACTGGCTCATGAAAATATTCGCCAGGTTGTTCGTGGCGAATTAAAATGTGCCACTGCTTCAAAGTCGTACATATTGGAGGATGATCCAGTTCCCACTTTTATGGTTCGTGTTCGTGGCCTCCATATGCCAAACGACGCTACTATCTACGACATCTGTGAATTTCTGGAACACAGTGGGTTGCAATTGCATGCCGAGGGGCGCGGTCCATATGTATATATTCCAAAATTGGAAACATACGAAGAAGCGTTGTTTGTGAATACTTTGTTGTCGGAATGTGAAAAACACATTGGTCTTCCCGAAAACACTGTAAAGGTGACTGTTTTGATCGAAACATTTCCGGCTATTTTTCAAACGGACGAAATTGTGTATGCTTTGCGCGATCGTATTGCGGGTTTAAATTGTGGGCGATGGGACTATCTATTTAGTATGATCAAATCGATGCCCTCTGTAGCATTTCCCGACCGGTCCTCTTTACAAATGGATTTGCCGTTTATGGAGGCTTACGTGCGTCAAATCGTACACACTTGCCACCGTCGCGACATTCATGCTATGGGAGGGATGTCTGCCTTTATTCCGTCCAAGGGCAACAATGACGACATTCTTAAAAAAGTGAACGATGACAAAACTTTGGAGATTTCTCGTGGTTGTGATGGGGCGTGGGTAGCCCACCCGGGTCTTATTGAACCCGTTCAGCGTTTGTTTTCAGACAGTTTGGTTGGAAAAGATCATCAGAAGACGCTTATACCCAAACCAGTGTCTTTTGATGAATTAATTCCCCATAATTTGGACGGACCATTTTCGAGTCAATGTTTGAAAAACAATTTGAAAGTGGCTTCTGAGTACACGGACGAGTGGCTCTCCGGCAACGGTGCGGTGGCCATTGACGGCCTTATGGAGGATTTGGCCACTGCTGAGATTTCTTTGGCACAGTTGCGTAATTGGAGGCAAAATAATATTTCGGGTCCCTATTCGACTTTTTCGGGCAGGTCCAAAACCAATGTCATTTTGGAAGAATATGTGAATGGGGACGCGTGTTTTTTGCATGACGTCGCTGCTCCACATTTAGACATGTTGGACAATTTTGAACCTGTACATTTTGAAGGGCCCTTCGTGGATCCTCCAAAATCGGGCCTTGAGTTGACTAAAGAACGAGGTGCGTTTTTGAAATCTTATTTGTCCACCCATTCATCTTATGGGTTTCTCGGAACAAGCAATGGTATAGCGGCAGTCAACGTTGTGGCGGGAGGCCGTGGCAAAGTTGGACCGTATGCCGGGGGATGGCAAGCCAACGCCATGAAAAATAGACTTGGAATGTTACTGCCAGACACATTGCATGTAGCACCAGAAGAATGTGCGCAGACCGCGGCCGAATTCAACGAACATCTGTACAGAGCACATTTGGTACAAGAGGAAGCCGGTTTAAACGACATTAATTATTCGGAAATGGCTTTACTGGCTGATCTGGAACAAGGTTGGAATACGCCGGAAAAAACCAGAATATCCGTTCGTAAAGCCGTAGAAGCGGGTATCAATGTGATGCACATTGAAGATCAAGGGGACAAAAAACGCTGTGGCCATTTAGGAGACAAAGAATTGAATTCCTATGACGATTATTCTTTAATTCTACGATCTGCCAATTTAGCGGCGCGCGAAATGGGGGTTCACCACGATGTCACGTTTGTGGCCAGAACAGACGCGTATTCTGCCAAGCGAATCCATTATTCCACCAAGTTGACGGACAAGGCACATCCGGAACACCAATTTATCGATTGGGAACGCGGCACTTCGCCCGACGGCAAATATTTATATTTAAAAACCGGAAAAAACCCCGAAACTGGCAATCTGTGGGGATTGGATCTGTCTATTTACCGAGGATATAGAGTAGTTTCGGATGGTCTGGCTTCGCACGTGTGGATGGAAACGCCGGACGCCGATTTGCAAGTAGCGAAAGATTTTATGGACGGTGTAAATGAAAGGTTGGCCGCAGAAGGCAAGCGCGCTTACGGCTTGTATAATCATTCGCCCTCATTCGATTGGGACGTGAAATTTGTCAAGGAGGCCGAGCCGTTGGCAAAGGCCGTTGCAGATGACATTTTATCTCATATTATCGAATACAGCCATTCGATGTCGGACGACTCGTTTCGTCTAAATAGACTATTAACCGAAAATTATAAACCATCTTTGAAAGAGTTCGTGCATAAAAGTCTGGAAAAACATGGTTCCGAAGTGAATGGTGACCATTTGTTTGAGAACGATTTGATAGAAAAAATGATGCCTTTTTTGATAGATTATTCGATGGGAGAAAAACAATGGTTGGCTCAATATAAATTCAATATAAGTAATTCAATGATGTCAACCTACAAAACACAACAACAAAAACTGAAAGAAGACGCAGTTGATGAAGGTTTTGTTCCTTTAAAGTATATTACAGAATGCATCGTAGAGCAGCGCCTCCGCAATTTTGGACCACAATTGGCGTCGTTTGGGTATAATATGCATTTGATAACATTGCCAGAGTTTCACGTTACGTCGTTTCGAATGCACGACTTGGCAACACGATTTGAAAAAACGGGCATCGAAGCATTTGTGTCGACAACACAACGACCAGAGCGCATATTGTCAGAAAATGACCCGACGTATACCTATTATAAACATCAAACAGCTACCGGTACAGGTGTCGAGGCCGCATTTAATAAAGCCGTGGGTTCTTCGGATGTAAATACGTTGGAAGATTCTACAGAAGCGGACGATTTAAAAAAACGATCTCATTAAAATTTAATTTCAAACTCTCGCGCCAACATTTGTGTATCTAATTCGGCTTTAAAAGCATTTTTGAGATTTTCAATCGACCACAATTTCCACCATCCGCAGAAATTATGCCATGCGTCCTGACGGTTGGTGTCAAAAACATCTCGAACAGAACCCCGTTTTGCACCTTTGTCCACGTTCACAGGTTTCATAGTGTTGTAGCGTGATGGAACGAGCGGTTCATAAGTGCCCAAAAACACATCTTTGACATCAACGCTTACTGTATGGTCGTCGATGTATGGGTTACAACAATCTTTGCAATTTGTTTGCAAGCAACAGTAAAATGAACGTTTAAATAATAAGCATTTTCCTGAACGCCAGCGTCTTGTTTTTAACAAAATCTTATCCCCTTTCCCCTTTTCTTCCGAATATAAAAATCTTTCATAATGCGCCTCACGTTCTGTTGTATCTGTTTTGCAGCAGCATTTGCAGGTGAATAAGCGAGATATAATGTAACACACATCATTGTCTTCGAGAGTAAAACAACAGCAGCAATTCTCACCGGTTCTCGAATTTAATTTCACATAACAATATTTATCAGCCATGACAATATCGTCATATTGTTCAATCAATTTGCGTAAACGCAGTTTCTTATAATCAGATGATTTTTTTGACAAGTTGGTCGCCTGACGTAGTTCTGAAGTTTTGGACACCTGACGCATTGGGTTGTCAGCTGAAAAAAACTCGAGATCGGATTTTTCGTTTGAAAATGTAGTTATAAGTCCCCGAGTGTCTTCTGCATATATCTGCAGTGGGAGTAAATGTTTAACAATGAGTTGATGCCCCGACGAAAGACAACAGTAAGATCTCAATATATATTGAATGGCGTACAGTATAATGCCAATGGCACCGATTTGTTGGATCAGTGTTTGGAATAATGAACCGACATCCCACCAATTTAAGGGATCTTCTTGTGTAATCATACTGTGATTCACAAATACATGACTCGTATTCATTTTACAAAGACAACTTATTCTTTTATAGTTGTATTCTATTCGCATAAATTGCAGTATTGTGAAATGCAAAGGCAACAAAAAACATTTGTACATTTCTGACAACGCACGAGATGTTCGACAGACACCCAACATTCACACAGTTCACAATAGTCACATTTTCTTTTAAGATGCATACCTCTACAGACAGTACAGTTCACAATTGAAACACTGTCGGCAACATATTGGCGCCAGTGCAAGTATTCAGTTACTTGGTGCCAGTGTTTGGACGTCTGTCTGCAGCGCGTTTTATCCTTGAGAGACAGATACTTTAGAAGCGCGTGTTCCAAAGACCACACGTTAGAAAAATAAATATACATTCATGGATTACACATGTTTCTAACGATAAAAATAATAACACTTATTCTTAACTAACGGCTTTTATTGCAAAATGTACATTTGTACCGTGATCTTTCGTCCCTATCTTCCCAATCTCGTTCCCAGACATGGTCACATTCTTTCTCCATCCGTTCGCGTGTAGAATCCATCATTTTTTTAACAGAAGCAGTGTGGCGATAAAGAGACCAATAGTATTTTTGGACCCGATTCAATGTTTCGGGTAGTGTTTGACCGACGGTTTTAAATCTTGGGATTGTTTCGGAATACCCGGCATCCTGATGGTATTGGTCGGAATTATGCTGTTTTAAATATTGAAGCATGTGATATTCCAGCAAAATAATTTTGGAGGGGTCGGACTCTATTTGTTGTGAAAGTGCAATGATCTGCTCCATCTTGATTATGTTGATCCTCTATAAAAAGTATTCCACATGTTCGTAATATAAAAATGTATCAACAAATAAACATATGTTAGTATAAACAGTGTCCTGAGCAAAAGAATGGCTAAACTACCACGAGGGGGTTGGCTTGATTATTGTACCATGTGTGATAAAATAACTTCACGGATATCAATTGTAAAACATTTTGGCCGCCGCCGTACTTCGGCCACCTTTAAAACAGCATTTGTTTGTTTGACATGCCGCGAAAAGTTTGCAATCCATTTGTTGGAAGAATTTCAGTTTGTCATTATCACAAAAGAGACCATTGCAGAACAAGTGATCCGAGTGTCCGATACTTCTAAATATTAAGGATCTTTGTATCCGTGTATCCAAAAAAATTCTTCCACCAAATACGGGTCCGGAATTCTGCGCAACATCCTCTGAAATATGTACTCGTCGTAACCCATTTTTGTCGCATGGCCTCCGGCTTGTGTTACGATTCTAAAAATGTCAGCACTCAACAGGCTCAAACACACATAATCTTCCTGGGACAAATCCGCACCATTGTCCACACAATATTGCACGCCCTCCACCCAAAGATTGCGGCACGCCGCTACTAAACATTTTTCAAGGCCATAATGATCCGCAAAGATTTGAAATAACTGTATCCGGCGAGGCTGGACAATGAAAGGCAAAACCAACAAAGGCACCGGCTTGAGCGACCACAAATATCGAAACACCTCGTCGGTCACCGTATAAAAATCAACAATGGACCAGTTTGGCTTGTTGGCGATGACATTGTGTCGAACCAACCACATCAAGTCGTTGTCAATAACAGCTACACGGTAACGCCGCTTAAATTTACGAAAATTTTTCTTAAAACATACAAGTGATTCACCAATACAAAGCGGCAACTCTTCTGACGTGTACTGATTGTGTTCCAACCAGACCTTAATCCATTTGTCAATGTAGTCCTGTTTTCCGAGGAAATCAGCCACTTTGAGCGATTCTAAACTTTTAGGGCCGGCAAGATGTGCCAATTGTTCATCCGTTGCACGGATAGAAACCGTACATTTCAGCATATTTCCACTTAACCAAGTACGGTGTCTATAGTTACGTATATGTTTAACATAAATGACAACTGTGAAAGAAGTGGGCTCTGACAAATGTGTCCGTCTAAACATGATTATTCTTTAAGACATTTAACATGTCTATAATATTTTTAGAGTCGTCGTTTCGAACCTCGTCCCATTCACGTTGAAACGAGGACGAGGACACATAAATTTGATTTGGAATGTATTGAGATAGTTGTTGGGGCTCAATATCCCACAAGTCGGCCAGAGATACAATTCGACATGCTTTGGCAATGGCCTCCCAGAGGGGGTATTTGTATATTTCTTGTGCGTTCTTTGGAACGTTGCGAATGGTCCGCGCCGGGATCTTCTTAATGAGCGTTGTCAGTCTCTTTTGAACATCCAAAGGTCTGTTTTCAAACTCGGCCTCATTTTCATATTTTAAAAGAATGCTGTCAATTTTATTGCGAAGTTGTATAGAAAGTTTAACTCTGGACATTTTATAAAAGATAGAACACTTTAAATAGAATAAGATGGAAATCCTTAAAATATTAAATTTGTTTTTGATTGTTCCCGGCAGACGACACTACCAACCATGGCACCGAGCACGGCCCCACTGTAAAATCCCATACCCCCGGAGTTTTTTTTCTCCCTTGAACTGTTATATGCTTTGCGTCTGTGTCGGCCTTTAGCTATATTGCATTCCACAAGTTCTTTACGTAATTTTTCATTTTCTCTTCTCAATCTGACGATTTCAAGACGAGTCAATAAATCAACACGTTCCCCCTCGGTAGATAAATTATTTTTTTTTAATGCATCTTGGAGCCAGTCAGTTGTATAATCTTCGGGTACGTTTTTTCGGTATCTAAAACGATCCAAACGACCCACTAATTCGTGAAAATCGCCGTCAACGACCAACCGGTGTTTTTCCAATTGTTTTTTTACACCTTCAAGCGACAAATCATTCGATTGAGCATCGCCATTTATATATCTATACATGCGATCTACCAACTGACCCGTGTCACCTAACACATTCAATTTCCATTTATTCAGGACATGCTGGTAATATTTTTTCCGTTTTTCGCTTTGACTACCAGACGTGCTCAAATTATATTCACCCAACCACTTGTCGACATACACATCAAACGCGTTTTCCGTAGAAAATTCTCGGGGTGGCAAATTACCTTCTTCGTAATTGTCTAACACTTTGCAGGCAATATGTTTGAAATTATTTTGATCTCGTCGTGAACGCCGATGGAGACTCGAGTACCATTTAGGCACTGTTAATTCACGTAGTTGTAATTCTTTAATAATACGTCCTAATTTATATTCTTCCCAGGCCAGCGTATTTTCATAGAATTTGCGCAGGCGATCGCGTAGCTGTTCGACGGAATCATATGAGGTTATTAGATTCTCAAGCCTTATTTGGTTCTTGAGTTCGTCTTCATCCATGCCTGGAACATCTTCAACTGATTTCAATGTTTCTTTATCTGCTGTCATTTTTTCGGTGATGAGTTGTTGAGCGTCATCCATATCTTTTATTTTATTGATAATCGTATTGATTCTACTTATTCTTTTACTTAAATCGAAATCTGCTTTAATTAAAGGCCACACTTTTTTAGCATAGGTTTCTACAGCAGTGCCAGCATTTAATTCGCGAAAAAAATCGTGAATAATTAAACTGTTTTTAAAAAATTTCATAATAACAATTCCAAACATGAATTTATACGGCATTATCACAAACATGTTTAAAAAATACTTCAAGACACCACTTCGATAATCATTGCTATGTCCTTTACTTTTTATGACTGGCGAAATCAAGGAAATGTTAAATGACGCTGAAGACATGATGATGAAACTTATTATGATCCGACAGACATTTTAGAACAAAGTATATAGTTGACTGTTGTCTGGTCATATGGTGGTCTATTACGTTGTCGTGATAATTTGTGTGTTGTGTATGTATTGTTATTACGCACCCGACACCGAACATTTAAAGTTGTATTGGATACAAAAAACTCCAGACAACGGTTGGATGGAACATCAACTCAAACAAGTTCCCAACATACGTGCCAAAAAAATATTAGGCGTAGACACCGGCTTCATCTCTATAAATATCCAATCAAATCGAATCGTGACAAACGGGTTTGAAATTGTGGCGGAAACCAATGAATCGTCATTTGCGTTACATATACGCAAACAATACACCTACGCAGAAGTGGCACATCTGTTTTCCCATTTGAAAGCACTTGAACAAATTGCCGCAGGGCATGACGATATTGCCATAGTCGCGGAAGATGACGTTTTTTTATGGCCAAATTTTTATAAAAATGTTAGGAATGCAATTAAATCAGCCCCTGCCGATTGGGAAATATTACAAATGTACACTAATAACCATTTGCAACGCCAACACAACACAAATATAGACATAGACTGGTTACACTGGTTACCGCATCACGGGAGTGTTTTAATCTATGTTGTACGAAAATTATCCGCAGTAAAACTGGTCACGTCTATCAAAAGAGATAACGTGTACCTTTTTCCTCATGAGAATGTTGTGCTTGCAGACGAGTTTTTATATTTTAAAACAAAAACCTACACGTACGTACCACAATTAACCTCGCACAAATCACATGTACCGCCCCAGACAAAAACACTGTTTGGATTAGACGCAGTAACACGGACAATACATCCCACATCAATGTTGTCGCTGCTTGTGTATACTATAGTTGTAGTCGAAAATCGACACATATTCGATCAAGATATAAAGTCACTTCGACTGCAAATAAAAATACTAAAAGCCCATTATACCAAGCCTCCGACGTGGCATGTTGTTCTATCGATGGTCTCTCCGGATATGCATGATTATATAAACAGCAAAATACAGCGTTTTGGTTCCGATGTGACATTTGATATTGAGTTTGAAAGCGGGATGTTTTCAAAATGGAAATACATGATATCGGTCATACCGCGCATGAAAGATTTTGACGATATACTGATTAAAGATTTTGATCAAAGTTTGGTTGGCTTTGCATGGAAAACATTTGTGTTGGAAAAGGGCACGGCTGTAATGGCGGCGCCCATTCGAGAAGCAATCGACGAATCAATGACAAGACACTGGTTTCACCACCACAAACGTCAATGGTATCAGGTCAACGACGCTATGTGGTGGCGCCATACACGTAAAACGGAGTACATGATAACCAGCGCTGTCGAAAGACCATTTATAGAAATGTTTTTTGTTCTCATGGATGGCAGATTTGCCCATTGGTTTTTTTCTGAAATATTTCATCAACATATATATATACATCCTGGATCTTCATGGGGGCCAGACTTAATGTGGTGCGGAGCGGCACAAGAATGGTCCAAAGAACGCACACCATGTGTCGTTGTCCCTGTTACCACGTTTCATTACGACACGATGGGTATTTCCAGACATTTTTTAAATATTTCGTCTCCTGCGAAATATTTAAACGAACCAATACAAACATGGTTTAAAAACAAGACGTTCAATCATTGGTTTCAATATTCAAAAACATGGTTGGAAAAGTGGTGCGGGTATAATCCAGGTTCATCTCTAAAAAAATCAAATTATAAATGGGTCAAAAATGTACACAAGTTTAACAGTGATAATTTATAAGGTGTCTTTTCTCTCAAATTTCATAAAGAGGGCGACGTGTATGGATAATGTAAACAAATAGTTCGGTAGGCATACGATTAACCCACTGGGCCATTGCAATATAACAGAGAGTGTAAAAAAAAGAACAGACCATATTGTAATACCACAACGCTTTGCCGCCCTAAATCCCAAAAGCATCCACATGCAAAAAAGTGTCGCGTTGACAAATATAGACAAAAACACAATAGACATGACAGAATTGTGATTTTTATCGACGTGGCTATGTAAAACCAGCGCGTGAATGGCAGAAACAAGTGATCCAAGAAATATAATAAAGATGGGACGACATTCGCACCCCACCGTTTTTTTCCAATGACCGTGGCAAATTTCACAGTCTGGCCTTTGGCTGATTTTAATCCATTTTTCAAGGCATTCCTTATGAATATATTGGGCAGAACCAGTGCATTCGCACACATTTTTGAGCAACGGGTTACTTTTTACACTGTTCGGTTCATAACAAATACGGCACGCCATGTGTTTTTTTTAGAGTGTTTAAATACCCTTTTCACGAGTATATATTGCAACAACAGCCATTTGACAATACAATATGCAAAGAAAACGACATATACGAACAATTACAAACGATGGATTCGAAATGACCCCATCGTTTCAAATACTCTTAGGAGTCATATGTATATAAAGGTGTACCCTATTAAAAAAACGGAACAATCTGTAATTTATTTGTTTATTTTTATATCTTTAGAAGCATGCGTCTGTAGGAGTGTTTAATAATGTCTTTTTATTCGTGTTTAATACGGAAAACTTTATCAACAGCCTCTCCATAGTATATCTTTAGATTATTACCGATCGCTTTAGTGCGCTCAACGTCGAGGTATTCCGGTGTAAGCAGATCTTTGTTGCCCTTTGCTTCGAGCTTCGTTGCTTCGAGCTTTGCTTTGGCAGCTTCGACATCAATTTTGGCTTCGTTTACCGCTTTTTCCAACTCCTTCAAGTTGTTGATTTGACCTTCGACGCGCGCGGATTCGGCGGCTTGTTGTTTGCGTAAGAGTTCTGCAGTCAGAGCAGCTGTTATAACGCGTTGTTCTGCTTCGGCATTTGCCGCTTTGACCTTATTTTCACCGTCAATAACAAGTTGTTGATTTTTTGTTTGCTGTTGAATGGTTGCCTCTTCCTCTTTGAGTGCTTCTTTTTTTGCTTTTGTTTCAGCGCGCTTTTTAAAAGATTGTATTATTTTACCTTCGCCTTTTTCATTAGGTTTTTCACGAAAAAGTGCCATGAGAATTTCAAGACCAGACTTTTTTTTATCGTTGTATAACTGTAGTTCATCAGTCAATTTATCATCCACATCGTTAAAATCCAAGAGGTACAATTTTTCAACAGTGGTGTTCGCACAAATTTTTATCATAATTTTGCTAATCAACTTGTTTATTAAAATGACATCGTAGTCTTTTCCGTACTTTTTGTACACTGGCAATACATATTCGAACGGCAGTCTGTTGTGCACGTCAACGCGTGGCCAAATAAGCGTCGCAGCGTCATTAGTATCACATTGTAGGTTGAAAACAGAGTCCACTTGTTCGTCGGTGCGCAGATAATAACAAGAAGTAAATGGATCTTTCACATAAAGACCCGGGGCCCATGTTTGATTAAAAACGTGCCCCCAGCGTTCGCAAACTCCCGCGTGACGCGCTGGAACAATAAATAAGAACGAACCGAGGGTGAAATAGGCCGTAATAAGGGCGACAAAGACCACTCCGCCGGTAATATACATTTGAGTGTTGATTGTAGTTTGTCTTTGCATGTTTTAGAATATTTGTGTGCTTAATATTTAGAATATTTGTGTGCTTAATATTTAGAATATTTGTGTGCTTAATATTTAGAATATTTCTTACACAACAATTTTTTAACTGTATATATTGTTTTGATATTTACAGCGAATGTTTCGTCAGTTGATATTTCAACATGCAGAACCAGCGCCCATTGCTACTCAAAAAGGTATGAAAGACGCTTTAGAACGCATTAAAAATTCAGAACATTCCTATTTCCCTTCATACGAAACGCTCAATACTATATTAAATGATTTTATTATGACAAGACGGGAAGGCGAACGTCATTACATAATAGAGTACCCGGCCATTTTTGAAGAACTGAGAAAAATTATGAAAGCGTTCAATAGTGTTCTGGACAACTATCAGGGTAATTTATACAAATATGATTATGGAATTACAAGAAAAAGAGGAGTTGATATATTTAATCGTTTTGACGAGTGGAAAAAAGATGGCAAATTGGATCCAAATACAACTCTAACAAAAGATCAATCGATAGAAATCAATGAAAGATTACATACACTCCAAACAACATTTAAAACATTTCCATTACAACTTTAAATGGGACAGGTTATTTTTAGGTGTTATTTTTACTGTTGCACACGCCCGTATACATTTTATAAATTCATAGTCGCGTATAGCGTACATTCCTGCTTTTAAAGGGTACCACATTTTGATTTTACGACATGTTTCTTGACACTTTTTCCGTGTTGAGCGGGCTCCGATATCCATCCTTTTATTCTGTTTAGATGTATAAATACACGAATACACATCAAACAACAAATGGATGCACTTCACGATACTGTTCGTTCTTTAGCCAGTACTGCTTTACATTTAAGAAAATCGATGCCAGTAGGGGGTCCTTTATATTACGAAACAAAAAAGCAATATAGAGAGCGTATTGTCGCGTGGATAGGCGAAATCCGTTCGATAAAAAGACATAAAAAGTTATCCAGACGCCTTGATTACTTATGATGTTTTTCTATGAATTGTAGCAAGTGTACAGTATTTATCCAATCAATACAAGCATCCGTTACAGATACACCGTATTTCAATGGTGTATCATTTAAAGATTGGTTTCCGCTGTTCAAAAAAGATTCAATCATCATACCACGAACTCTCGAGTGTTTATGCACTGCCAAATACTTGATGACTTCCATCTGTATTTTCCAATCTTTGCCAGAATTCCCATGCGACGCATCGACAATGACACCCACATTTTTGGTGTCACGATCAAGGATTTGAACGATTTGTTCGCAAGTCTCCACACTGTAATTTGGACTATCTGCGCCTCGCAACACAAGACAACAATTTACATTGCCCATGGTGTGAATAGCGGCTACATTTCCGTTAGAATTCACTCCCATAAACACTTTGGGTTCAGCGGCCGAGTGAATTGAATTGATTGCGGCGGCTATTGACCCAGAAGTTGAATTTTTGAAGCCGACTGGTACTGAAAGACCGGACGCCAACTCTCTGTGTGGCTGCGATTCTGTGGTACGTGCCCCAATACACGCGAAACACAGAATATCGTCTAAATATTGTGGTGCAATGAGTGACAATGTTTCTGTGGCGCAGGGTATTCCAATTTTCGCAATGTCTATTAATAGTTTTCTCGAAGCAATGATACCCTGTTGCATATTGTTTGTCCCGTCCAAAGTCGGGTCGTGCATAAACCCAGACCACCCTTTTCGGGTACGTGGCTTTTCAAAATAAGTGCGCATGACAAAAAAAAGATGAGGACACGTTTTTGAGATCCGTTCCAGTTTTCGGGCATAGTCCAGTACCGCAATGGGGTCGTGTACCGAACAAGGACCAACAATTACCAACAACCTGGGATCTTGGCCGTTCAAGATCTTGATAATTGTAGAACGCCACACACACACACTTTCCATAATGTTGGTTGGGATGGCAAGTTGTCTTTTTAAGGCAGAAGGAGCAGATAAAATACGAGCCGTACAGCGTGTATTCGTTGCCATGTTAAAAATTACATTATTTTATATTCGACTTATAGTATCGTCTATATAAATTGTGGATTTGTACAACAAGATGTCCGACTCTGAAGAATACGAATACGACTCTGACTCTGAAACGGACGAACACATACCACAAGAACGCGTATGGCAAGAATTGTACCGACGCATTCATATCAAAAATAATAGAATTCAGATAGAACTCTTCGAGGACGACGATTGGTCGGTCTTGTACACGTTGTTAGAAACAATATCGAAAGGAATAACCCATCAAGAACTTATTTGGAATAGACAACTCGAACTCATACACAATATAATTATCAGGAACGCATCTAAAAAAACGGGTCATGGGCGTTTAAAAGATCTGAGGCACATCGAAACGCTGCTGGCAGAATACAATAGACCAAAATTATTTCATTCGGACATTGTTTTTGTGAAATTTGCGACTAATATTGGTGTGAAACATTTGATGTATTTGAATGTCATGTGTCCAAATATTAAGAAATTGTGTTTGGTTCAAACGCCACCATTAAATTCAAATAAAATGTTCCATCAAGTTTCTTACTTGGAATGCACCGGGCCAAATGTCCACAATGTACCTCCTAATTTGACGGAAATTTATGTTAAAAACGCGCACCAATTTAATGGCATTGTACAACACTTGAAAATAAACAGCGTTTATTTAAAAAATTGCACTGTTCTTGATCGTGTATTCGAATATTTATCCAAAAAAACATTGGTTACAGTAAATACAACAGTTAAAACGTGGGACGCGCAACAGAAAACCATGTTGCACTGCCCCGCGGAAAAGTTTTTTCAAAAACTCGAACATAAAAAAAAACAATTTCATATTCCACCATTTAAATGTAATTAAGTTATTTTGTTTTTTTCTGCAGCAATTCGCGCAATCTATCTGTACCATACCCCTGCCATTTTGCCAATAAACTGTCCGTAACTATTTCTTTCTGCTCTTTCTGTATCCACATTTCCTCATCGGCCGATTTCGTTTGTTGAGGCGATGTCGCAATCCAATGATACACCCGTACGATTGGATCAATTAAATCGTGTGAACCTTTGCGTGTTGATCGTCCAACAGCTTGTTGTTCTTCCGCATCTGACCATTGAGGTTCCATTAAATGAAAAGACGATACATTTTTTAATGAAATGCCCTTGCTTGCCCGACTCGAAAGAAATAAGATTTTCACATATTTTGTAGAGGAATCATTAAACCATTCCAAATCTTGCTGCTGGCCTTCTGGCGTGCCCGACAATAACAAACAACGAACTTTTTTAGAGCCCACCTGAAACTTAACAAGATTGGACTTTGTTTTTTTACCTCTAAAATGTCTGCCCAAATAAAAATAAAAACCTCTGATGCCATTTTCCACAAAGAACGAATAAACCACAATCCTTTGTGGGCCACCATTTTGCCATACACTAATATCTGCACCAATCTGAACAGACATAGCGTTCCATTTAGAATCGCAATTACACACCATGCGCGTTTTAGACCTATACGCGTTCGTGTTCAACATCCGTAGGCCATTTCGCGACGCAGTGTCCTTTTTTTTGACAGCTTTGTGTAAAGCCCATTCAACAGCTGACATTGTAACCCTTTTCTGAACGGATACCGTATCAGGGCGTTGCAAATTCACCGCTGTATATAAAAATTGTTTCTTCCAAATATTCGGACTTCTGCTCGAATAATTTAATAACCTACGCAACCCATTGGCTTTCGCATGATCGTGCACCGGCGTCGCCGACAATAACAATGTCATAGTAGCATGATCTGCCAATGCATTGACCATTCTGGATTGGGCAGTATAATTCAAATACTCTTGGGATTCGTCCACAATCAACATGTATGGGACTTCGGGTATGTTTTGTTGCACCATGCTCTTGTTTATATCCAACCCTTGTTGTCGACTTAAAAAACGAAGCCGGGCCAAATCAGATGTTTTAGTATATTCGCCCTTTTCGACTCGTCCTCTTAATTCATGGCGCATTTTTTTTTTCAAGGTTTTCTTAAACGTATGCCAGTCTGACATTATTTCATGGCGGCGACATGCGGCCAATAATTCATTCACGGTCATATCCATACAAGTTAACCGTGTCTCGCCTTTTTTTGTGAGTTTAAGAATGAGCTTGTTATAATGGACAACCGCAGGATTGTCGAGTGAAAACCACCAATCTATATTCGTTATGTCCATACCATCAATTCTACCATAATGTGACTGTTCGATGGCAGTATACATGTCAATGTTGTTGCGCCAGGTCAATTCTTTATTAATTTTTGTAGTAATCACAATGATTTCGCCTTCCGGAAATCTATCTAAAAACGTTTTAGCGGCGTGGATAGCCGCCAAAGTCTTACCAGATCCAAGCGGGTAATAAACAAGCACGCGAGCCGGCTGTTGAGCGGCGACAGCTAAGGCAGGACCATACTGAAACTCACGCCCTTGGAAAAGCGCGAACGGTGTCACAGACATATTTCTTAATATAGAGAATGAATTTATATGGTCTTTTTGTTGGTGTTCTAAAAAGTAGGAAGAAGGAGGCGACGGTGGACAAAGAATACTTTCTTAATATTTAGGACAACAGCCTTAGTTTTGATGTTTAGGGTTGGTAGTGACAGTGATTTGTGATATGAATACAACGTATTTAGACCATATACCTTTTGTTAAGTCTTCGTGACTGGATATTTAACCCGTAAACCTTAGTCAAAACATCAAGTTGGACGCGGTAGGGATTTTGGACGCGGTAGGGATTACAGCAGCAGCGGCGGATTGTTTTGGCCGACAACACGCCAACACCGCAGCGCATAGTCCAAACCGACGGGGCGTATTCGACCGTGACCGTGCCTCAAACACGTCCAACATGCAAAGCACAAAACTGACACCGTTTATGATCAAGACCAACCACCACATCACAATGGCTTCGTCATCGACATCGTTGTTGTGCGATTCAAACAACGTATTGGTAAAAATACCATTTCCAACAATAAACACACTTTCATAAGCCACAACTAAACAGTAGACAAGCGACGATATCTGAAGTATTGCACACGTATACACAACAAAACACATCCATTCGGACAATTTAACAATATTGTCAAATAACCCCAAAATAATAGCGCGCATGACCAGTGCGAAAAGCAAAATATCAAATTCGTGAGACGCAACAAACCCAACCTTACTGTCAATCACATCTTTCGGAGTCGGTCCGAAACTATACGCCAATATAGCCGCAGACACAATCAGTATAATAAGAATTATTTGAAAAGAAATATAGGACCACATATTATGGTCCTTTAAAGACATGTTTATACCGTATATTTGTACCTTTATAGTCAGACCGTTTTGTGGTTGGCCAGACCCATACACAAAACAGAAAGAAAATAACCAATGTATGTAGTAGCGCATAAGAAAGAGCGCGTTCTTCAATCGGAGATGATGGGTAGTAAGCGCGCCCTTCATTCAGTATTGATATCGTAAACTCATTCATAAATTTTCCTGTGGGATCCATTTTTAAACGCAGTGCTTTAAACTCGTTCATACACGGAAGCGATGGGTATTGCGACACGTGAAACTTTCCCCAATGTGGATAGCCGCCATATTTAAACACAATGCGCTCGATACGCTCGTGGTAACGCCTTACTTTTTTGTCGAAATTTCGTACAGACGCATCAATAAAAGAAGTGTCCACGAGACAAGACGGTTCTTGCACCCATGACAAACACCCAGGTGCTCTGCGCAAATGACGCAATTGAATACTTATAAGGTGAGAACTTTTGCGAATCTCACGCACCGCTGCTGAACAATGTTGCAAAGGAATAGAATATTCAGCACTTTTAAATCCAAACTCCGGAAATCTGTACCATGCGTTGGTAATATCAACACGATTGGATACTTGATCTGGATAATACCAGCGAGCTATGGGCAGGCGATACAACACGCGCGACATCAACAATAACATTGGAAGAACCACATTGTCGTGAACAAAAGACTCGAACGTAACCTCGTGCAAGATGTCAATAGGGGCTTTGTGTGGATCTGAAAAAGTTCGCAAATTGTAAATGTCTTTGGATGTGCTCGAAGTTGTTTTTGCGTCCATGCCAATAATATCTGTACGGCTCATTGTTTCGATGACAGTCTCGATTGAAGCCATTGTTTCGTTTACAAGCACAGTTTTACTGGGAAACGTATTAAACGACATCCGCACGACAACGCCAAGCATTCCCATCGAACCCTGCCAATGGTAAATGTCGTCTGTTTGAATGAGTGTTCCATTCGCCAATACAGCATCCAAAGATTTTACATTAGACGCAAAACTCTCAAATTGAACACCATGCAATGCTGTCATAAAACCACCCGCTAAAGTTTGTTCTTGAATAGAACCATAACCGTGCAACATACGACCGCGTTTTTGTAAAAACTCTTGAGCATAGCGTATACTACAACCCGCATCAAACACCGCAGTCGTATTTTCCAATAAAGACATCTTGCAGAACAATGTGATGACAGTATCGTCACTACAAATAAGCGGTGTCCAAGAATGTCCACCCGCAACCACACGCACATTCTTGGACACCGCTAACACATTACGGACATCTGTCACTGTCTGGGGACTTAAAATACGACGCGGTGCGCAATAAACAGTACCTGCCCAGTTACGAACGACGTCGGCGTCAATACTGGGTCTGTCTACGCTTTTAAGTACAGATGTATGGCCGAAATGCACTGGGGATCGGAAATACCAAAACAGCGTCGGTAATAGAACAAGAATCATAATAGACGGTACGCGCGTCCATTGATGACGACACAAAACACAAGACGATAACAGTAGAGAAGAAAATAAATAACATAATACACTAATCCACCACATTCTAAAGAGTACCAACATCCTTTTATATAACAAATTACAACAAACTACCTATTTTGTTTCCACCTTTACATTCCTTAATATTTAGGACAATGTGTCACGGATAGATTTGGTCCAACATTCCTTAATATTTAGGACAATGTGTCACGGATAGATTTGGTCCAACATTCCTTAATATTTAGGACAATGTGTCACGGATAGATTTGGTCCAACATTCCTTAATATTTAGGACAGTGTGTGGATAGATTTGGTCCAACATTCCTTAATATTTAGGACAATGTGTCACGGATAGATTTTAGAAATAATATTTTTTCACGTATTTTGACCAAAGTCAGCTCGTATTTGCGTTGACACTCATCTTTGTAGTTACGTCGACACTCATCTTTGTAGTTATGGCGACACTCATCTTTGTAGTTATGGCGACACTCATCTTTTGAACAATCTATTTTTTTTCGTATTGTGTCCATTTTTATAAAGATGGGATTTATTACCAAATACTTTAGAGGGTCCATAAGTATTCATAATCGCGTCCAATTTATATCAACCGTCAGAAATCCAGTATTTTTTATGGCGATAGTATTTAATATGAAAGAAGCACTGAAATGTCATCTGTATATAATAATATACAAACTTTATTAATATTTTCGGTGGGATTCATCTTGTACCACGTGGTCGGGACATATAACATGACAAAGAATATCCAATTGGTACTATTACAAGAGAGAACCGGATATAAACAGAGTAACACATTTGATTACGGTGCCCAATTATCCAATATTCAAGCCCAAATAGATATACTACGAAACAATGCTCCAAAAATAGGTCTTCAAGGCGATCCCGGTGTAAAGGGCAATCCTGGCGAAAAGGGCGATCCTGGCGAAAAGGGCGATCCTGGCGAAAAGGGCGATCCCGGCGAAAAGGGCGATCCTGGCGAAAAGGGCGATCCTGGCGAAAAGGGCGATCCCGGTGTAAAGGGCAATCCTGGCGAAAAGGGCGATCCTGGCGAAAAGGGCGATCCTGGCGAAAAGGGCGAACAAGTGGCACAAGGCAAAAATAAGATTGATCTTGAATTTAAACTTGCTGTCGAAGAAGCCGAAGCAGCGCATTCGGGAATGCTGAATACAGAGTTGAAAAAACAGAATACATAAATAGGTATAAATGTATATTTTTACATTGAATCATGGCCATTCAATTAACTGCACGAGCTTCTTCTGAATTGTTAAAAAAATCAAAACAGATATTTTTTTATTGTAAAACGGGCGGTTGTAATGGATTCGAGTATGTGTTGGAACCAGTGGCAGTAGAACCACCCAAAACGGAGACACAAGCCTTTGATTCTGGCCTTTTACTACATACGTGCAATTTGTCTATGTTTCATTTGCTTGGAACACAAATTGACTGGAAAGAAGATATGATGGGTTCTCGATTTGTGTTTAAAAATCCAAATGCAAATTCTATGTGCGGATGTGGTGCCACGTTCTCAACAGGATCTTAATTTTTTGCTATATAAGTATTTTATAATGCGCAAAGATGTCTATGGTATCTAAAAAACGCAAACCCCCCGAGTTGTCCCAAGCCACTAAAAAAACAGTGCTTTGCTATCCTCAAAAAAAAATAGTGTCAAAGAATAGATCAATTTTGTTGCAATTTCCCGCCAATGAAAAAAGTCCTGACAAGAGGATAACGTTTGATTTGTGTCCCACTGTCTATACGTTTATGGATGACAATTCATATAAAGTGCAGATGTGTCCGCCTAAACCACTTTCTTTAAAAGAATTTTTTTTCACAAACAAACGCAATCCTGGCGTTTTAGAATTATCTGAGAACAACAAATTATCAGACGCATTTATTAAGCAAAAAATTGAGACATCAAGGACAACCCCAAACATTACGTATCAATCTGCGACAGAATATTTGCAAATGTTTTTGAGATCTAAGTTGAAACCATTGTATCTCGGGCGGCGTGGAACATCTATTGGGACGCGTTTGATTGAATCGGACGCAAGGGGTATATTAGAAAGGTTGATAGTGCGTTTAGAAAATGTTGTGTATGATGAAAATAAGGAAAAATATGAGAGTAATGCGATGTATGATTTAACATTTTGAATAAAAAATAGACGAATAACATATGGATTTTATAATTTTATATTATTTATCGTATGTACAGAGTCCAGTACCGGCGATCGGCTTACAAGTTGCGTTGTGACCACAAGTTGTGTTGGAGGCACACACCAGCCCGCATAGCATGTCACCGGTTTGTCCGTCTTGTATATCACAGGTCGGTTTGGCCGAGACATTGACCGGTACGTCTGTGGGACAAGGTTTGTCAGTACAAATGGGCGAACAAAACCAACCATCGATACCTTCAACTGATATGTTCATTTCGTTGGTAAGACATTCCCGCCCGAGTGGGTCGCCGTAGTGAGAAACATTTTTCTTCTGCACAATGGCACGGAGATGTGCAGAACTTCCAACGTGTATTAGTCCAACCATAATAAAAAAGTACATCATGTATGTGTTGCTATTATTCTATTGTGTCTTTGTGAAAACACATAATCGTAATTTTAATGATATTTTTATAGTTTCTCTTCGTCTAAAATGAATTAATAACAGCATCTGTCTGATTTGGGTCTATTTTTGAAATCAAATTTTTGTTTGCGTACGAGTGGCAGTTGGTTTAATCTATTGACCAACAATGAAAAGGCGTGATGTACGTGTTGGTTATTTTTGGCGGACACCTCTACGTACCCCATGTTTTTTTGTGCGGCCCACGCTTTTGCGTCTTCAATATTAACTTTCCGTTCGAGGTCCGCTTTGTTTCCCACTAACATCGCGACCGACTGTTGAATGTTGTTAAACGCCCAATATTGTCTGTACCAATTTTCGATGTTTTGAAATGTGTTAGGCGCCGAAACATCATACACAAACATGACGGCATGTGCGCCTCTGTACATGGAGGACGTCATCGACTGAAATCTTTCTTGGCCCGCCGTGTCCCAGAGTGTTAGTTGTGTTTCGTCTGAAATGTCTTTATGAGTAAATTCAACACCGATGGTAGTGGGGACATTTGTAGAAAAATTTTCGTAGACATATCTGTTTAAAATGGACGTTTTGCCAGTACTGGCATCACCCACAATGACAACTTTATATTTCATTTCTACACCATTTATTACTTATATATGTGCTGACATTTTTCGTTCCAAACGATGATCATACAATTTGTGATTTAAAAGTCGCGCGACCGATTCCCTTGCCAAAATAATATTGTCAATATCTTCGGAGATTTGTTCTAATTTATCTCCGGTAGCCACTGCCAACGCAAAACGACCCATTGTTTTTGTAAATGGGCGAAAGCGGTCCTTTTCTTTCAGTTTCAACAACTTGACAAAGACATCGTGCTGAACACATGTTGTTTTTTTGCGTTTTGCCCTTCGAAGACAATTAGATGTTGCGGTGATCAGGCGGTCAAATCGCAGCGATATTTTTTGCCTACACACGGCACATTCCGCTTTGGGGTTTATTCTTAATTGTGAACACATGCAATCAAAACAACCAATATGGGTTTGGTGGCACATTACGACTGGATGTATAACCGTTAGTAAACAAAAGCAACATTTGTAATTATCTGCCTGCATACTATTTGTAGTATAAACTATAAATATATCTTAAATCAAACATATGGGATTTTTATTTTCAAAATATCCTTCGCCATTACGCGAATCCTTGTTACACAGCTGTGAAACAACAATAATCACGCGCCCGGGCGATCTAATATTAGTACCGAGTTCGGAGTTGTATATAACATTAAACGATGACATTTGGCAACACGTCGGGATCGTTGTCCAATATTCCGGCACGCAGCACGTGTTTGTGGATGGGCTTTTTGTGAACTTTAAAACATTTATAGAGAAACATGACTCTGACCAGGGATTGTATTTACGCCAACTGGATTGTGTGCGGCCGTCTTTTTTCAATAAACAACTTGTGGAGTGGGCTCAAGAATTGTCCAACCTTGATCTTGAAATGGACGCCCGTTTCTATGAGGGTTACGCAGTGGGATTTTTATTGGCAAAAATGAAATGTTGTCTACAAAATGAAGTTAAGCGGGGTGGTTTATTGCCTTATCACTTTTCGTCGGGGACGCCATTTAAAAGATTACAAATCCGTAATTATTCCGATAATATACATTTTAATTAGTTTATAAATTATCAAGGCGGGTTGTCAAGTCTGAAATGGTGGTTTGTTGTGTTTGGACCAAGCTAACGAGGGCATCGTGTTTGGCGTGGAGTTCTTTTATACCCTGCAGGAGAAGCGCCGTAATTTTTTCATAATCCACGGCGAGTACATCGTCTAACCCATCATAGCCCGATTGGCCGGTGCTAACGACTTCGGGAATCACGCTTTGGAGTTCTTGGGCTATAAATCCCATTTGCAGTCCTTCGTCGTACTTTTCAGAATATTCTTTTTCGCCTTGTTTGTTTTCATACATAAAGTATTCTGGTTTCCATTCAAAGTTGACCCCTCTCAATTGGTTTATTTTATCCAGCGGGGAAGAGATCACCTGTACATTCTTTTTTAACCGTTGGTCCGACGACGCTGTCATTTGAGCAGTTGACCATGTGGTAAATGGTCCAGATTTGGGTGAAAATCTGGAAGCCCATCCTCCCTGCATAACACGCAATCCTATAGCGTTTTTACGCACCTTTAGAACATTCACACTCCCACCGGTACTGTCCGTCCACGTATTCAACAGAAACGCATCTGCATAGCCGCCTCCAGTGGTGCCCCAATTTGTAAATGCATGTTGAACGGTTCCTCTTGGAATTGCGGAGGGCGACACGTGTTTACCACCACCATGAAAACCGTCCCGTCGGCCCGTTTGATACCCGGTAAGTCTGGAAGCCGAGGCGGCATGACCACTACAACTTTCAGCCGTGGCGGCTACATCCGCGCGTCCAGCTTCGGCCGCTTTACCTGCAAAAGAATTCGTACGAGTCGATAATATATCGCCAACTTCCAAATGACCGGTAAGTGTTACATCAACTGCCGTTAGACTTGAAGAGGCCCCTGTCATCACGACATTGCCCTTGACTTCCACGTTGTCAGCCACTGTCATAGTGTTGACAGTGGCTGCGCCTAGGACATTCAATGTCTGACTCAAAATATTTCCATCGATTTTGGCAGTATTAGCATTCACCTGACCTTCAAAAATGGAATATATTTCATTAACATCATTAGCAGTACTAATCCAAATATCCAAGTTGCCGTTGGCAGGGCTGGGACATTCGTTGCGCACATCCGCCAACTTACCCCAACACCCGTCAATGCCATTCGGACCTGCCTGCTGGTTCAGGCCATTCGGACAAGTTGCTTGTACAGAATATACTAACAATAAAAGCAAAATCATTCTATTCGTTATATTGCTACTTATATAGTCTAAACTCTTTATCGTCTTTGCATTACATCCGTGCTTTCATCGGTTTAAACTCTCTCATTCGCCTTGATATAGTACGCCACGCCCAACGATCGCCTGAAATTAAATTAATATCTACAATTGTTGTCGGACCATCGCTAAAAAAATAACATTCTATTTCCAACCCATCTTTTGTATACAAATATTTCCATCCTGAATGAAGGGGGCGAATTTGCAGACCAAGTGTTTTATAATATTGAAAAAGTTGATCTCGGAATAGTTCTGCAGACAGGTCCGTTTGTATTTTAAAAACAGACCAGTGCCAGTATTGTGGTATTGGGGCGGGTTTTGTGTCCATTTGAATATATTTACCGAGATCCGATTCGGGCGAATGCATTGCCATCATTTCTTCTTCTCTTTGGTTGATAAAGGGTGTTCTACATATTCCGGACATATGTTTAAATGTCCATTTTGTCTCCAACTGGTCGACTTCTGCACCCTCGTGTCCCACAGAACGATCAAAATAACCGGCGTTGAATAGGTTTGTATTATCAAGGTGGTACATGTCTTTATAATTATAAATCACTTATATATGATCATTTCCAAAAAAATCAATCCTCATTTTTGGTGTAAAATAAACGATATTTATACATGTTCTTACATAAAAATGGCAAAACGTCTGGAGAAAGAATGGAAACACCTGTCTGAAATTGAAAATGATTTTTTTACACTTGAACAATGCTTATCCATGAACTGGACTGTGATTATGCACATGTCACAGTCTTCGAAATCGGTATATCATTCTAATCAAATACGTATACGCCTTTTGTTTAGTCACGAATATCCCTTTTTGCCCCCTAAGATTGTGTTTGAAACACCCCTGTACCATCCACTTATTCGTGAAAGTACAACGTGCAGCAGAATGTTCGAGATGCACTGGGGGCCGACACACAATGTCTTGTGGATACTCCGTGAATTATACAAAGTTGTAGAAGGAGAAGGCCGTTATAATACGCGCGAATGCAATTTACAAAAGACCTATGGTCGAAACAACCACAGATGTTGCATAGCAGACACGTTTTCTTTATTTGTATTGGCCGGCGAATATCCAATATATGAACATATAGTACAACAGTCAACTCGCGAGTTGGCTGCACCACTTTGTCAAAATAACAGATGGAGACGCAATTCGTCTAAATGTAAAGTGGGCGTGCCCGAGATGTTAGAGTTTGAAACTCTGTATTATACAGAGCTCGATCGGCGCCGCCGCAAAATATCTCAAATATCGGCTCTGTTTATAAAATATAACTTGTCTGACGTCCACGAAAAAATGGTCATTCGTTTAACATGCCCCATACATGCAACTCGAGATGAATTTTGGTCCTACCATGTACCGTACAGATCAAGTGGGTCCCCGCTTGAAGAAATTCAAGTTGAAACCCGCGAAGGCGGTTTTTTTAGCATTTCTAAACAGTTAGGAATACCAATTTTAGACCCAATGCCAGACAAATCATCGGTTCGCTTGGCCAATATTTCTTCGATAGAATTCTCTAAAATTTTAGAATTGTTGAAAGGGAACACACCACCACCTATCCGTAAATACCAACCGCCAACACCAGAAATTACACACTGGAAGTTACACCGTTTAGACAACGAGTCCATAGACACACTCGTTTCACTCTTAAAAGTTGTAAATTTTTTAGGGTTGGAACAGTTGGTTCTTCTGATCTGCTTGAAAATTTCGGAATATTTTAACACATGTAAAGATTAAGTTATATTTAAGCTACAACATATATTGTATACATCGAGATGGCTTCTTGTAGGACGCCGTCACAAAGTGTGGTTCAGGCGGTCAGTGTTCCAACTTTTCATCACAACCATGAACAATTTTGGAAAATGTTGAATTTTCTATTTACACAATACAACGGCAAGCTCGTACATACTCAGTTGGACACTGACACTTTTAGGAAAATAATATGCCAACTGCACCAAGTCATCGAAAGTACGGACAATTATGATGTTATTCTTAAAAACGGAGAACTAATATTCCATGTCTATTTTGTAGCACTTGCGTCAATCCGTGGAAGACGCACGAATTCTGAAATGCATTGTTATGAATCACCGATAGTATTAAAATCACTTTACCAAACGTACCGTTTATTATTCAAAATGAAGCGAACAACATTGCCCGGTTTTGGTCATCCTTTAAAAAAGTAGACTATATATGTAAGACAAAAATAAGTATGAATGTTTACCCCTGGTGATTCTTTTAAAATGTCAAATTCTGTAGTGTATGAATATATTCATACTAAAAACCATTTGCGTGTATTACTGTGTCCAGTGCCGGGCGCCACCGTCTGTGGTTATATGAGGGCTGTCAACGCCGGTTCGAAAGACGAAGACGCGTGCGTACCCATGGGAGCTGCTCACTTTATTGAGCACATGTCTTTTCGAATTCAAAAGGGAAAAATTTGGTCGTTGGCGTCCAAAGGAGACGTCATAAATGCCGAAACCAATATGGACTCTACGCGTTTTTATGTTGTCCATTTGCCACACCAGACCGAGCAAACGATTGAAATTGACGCCCAACGTTTTGGTCACGCCGCAGTTCCTACAGACAAGGTCTCTATTGAACGCCATGCGGTTATGAACGAATTGGAACGCGGCGAACAAGCGGGAAATAAGATGTTTAAAACAACGTCTTCTGTGGCCATTCTTCAACATCCTTATCATCACAGTACGATTGGCACAATGACGGATGTCAAGCAAACGACTGCTTTGGATATGGAACATTTTCGACAAAAATTCTATGTGCCCAACAATACAACATTGATATTTTGCGGCGCGCTTGATCCAACAGCCATTCTTCAACACGTCGACAAACATTTTGGAGAGATGAAAATGGGAACAGACTGCCATCCCGTACATACACAAGAACCACTCCAACAAGGCAAACGGATTGTAGAATTACATATTGAGGCCCCCTGCCCCATGATATGTATGGCATTCCGACAGCCAAAAGGAACCACCACCGAATCTTTGGCAATGCAATGTATTTCAAGGCTGACCTGGTACAATCGCGAAGGTAAAGCCAAAGCATTATTGGAAGACAATACTCTACACGACGTCTCCACCTATTCACCCAGGAACTTTGATCCGTATTTATGGTTTTTCCACGGTACGCAAGAAAAAACCTCGGAAAAAATACGCAACAATCTGGAAGAGAGAATGTTGCGTCTTTTGCAGACTTTTATTGTCGACCCATTACCAACTTCCACATTAGAAAGTGTCAAAACGTCTTTAAGAGACGATTGGAATCGATCAGTCGAATCTGTGACGGATATGATGAACGAATTGGGACGTGGTGTTTCCATGGGGAATTGGAAAGATTTCCACCACCGGTCAGAGGCCTTGGATTCTGTCACTCCTGATTTTATACAAAAAGTGGCAGCGGATGTCTTTTTAAAACGAAACATGACGATAACCCATGTCATACCGAGTGTCTCTAAAACGAAAACGCCAATAACAACAACCATGACTACGTCGACAATGAAAAAAGCACCCGCCGCAAAGGACATCCCAAACGTATCCACAAAAACAGATTCGTGGGCCGTGCGACCACTTTCGTCGGGCACAAACATTTTACACGTACCACGCGCCAATTACGCGCGAGTAACGTTGTCAGCGCGGTTTGAACCCGAACAACATGATTTGGCTTCTCTATTTGTAGCTTCTATGGGCAACGGCACTTTAAATCACGGACAATCTACGACGTCGGCGCTCATGTCGTTACACGCTGAAAGAAATTTCACCCACGATCACGAATTTGTCCACATGACAATGGCCATGCCGATAAAATCAACCATGTTAAAAGAAGCATCTACAATCATGTTTCAAAAGGAATGGCTTCATCCAGAATTGGCGGCAGAGCATGTCGAACTTCAAAAAAGACATATGATTGCAGAAATGCAATCTCTAAATCACGACCAAGGGTTTCAAGTCAAAAGTAGATTCATTAAAAGTTTGTTCAGTGGAACCATGTACGACACGCCTATCACCACACGAATTAAACGCGTCCACGAATTTACAGCGGAAAATCTTCACACGTTTCATCGTACATGGATCAACAACTCGTCTTATATCACATTGGTAACACCAACAACCGAAGTTGCTTCGGCTTTGGGCGAAATATTTCCGACGCACGACACAAATTCTTCTCAACAACAGTCGCTGCACTGGACATCAAAACCCAGAAAATCATCGGAGCAACACGTGACCCTGCCAGGATACGGTTCCTTTCAGATCATGATGGGCCAAACAGTCGCCGTCCGCTCCGGCACAAAAGAGGCAGTAGCACTCCATTGTGCCGCTGAAATATTAGGGGGGGGGATGACCGGAAGACTTATGCACACTGTTCGAGAACAACGAGGACTGGGCACTTATGGACTATACGCTGTCATGCAGTCGATCAGTCAAACAACAGACAATATTTTCTGTATTCAGGGCACATTTAGCCCGGATTCACTGCACGAAGGAATGGAATGTACGAAAAAATTAGTCAAAGAATGGCAAGAACACGGCGTCACACCACAAGAACTGGCAAATGCAAAAGATCGCATGATAGGATCGAAAAAAATCAATGCCGACACTGTGGACAATCTACATTCCATGGTTTTGAAATGTATTTTACAGAACAAAGATCCCAAACAAGAGTTCGCAACCTTTGAAAAAATGGTCCAATCTCTGAGTTTAGACGATGTAAATAACGCAGTGGACAGATATATAGATACAGAGTCATTCACGACGATTGTCATTGGTCCACCCAAATAATTATTACTATAAAAACAAACTTATATATTTGTTATATGACGGACAGAATAAAAACACATGTAAAAAGCCCATATATTGGGTTGTTTCAATATAAATCGTCAGGCCCACCGTCTATACATGCCAATCCCAATAATACGTTATTACCCACCACCATGCCATACGTCGGGACATTCAAACATAATTTTCCATGGTTTTTGCCAAACTATATAAAAGTTAACCGCAATACACAAGATGTTGCAACGCAAACAGAACCGGAAAAAACAACGAAAACGCGAGAAATCAACACGCAAACAAACACAGATTTAAATACATACGTAATTGTAAAATACATGGACAACTGAAATTAAAATAAACTTAAACGAGAAGTATATAATCTTTCGCCGCCTGTTCGGCCGGCGTCAATCGGCAAAGCCGGTACCGCAATCTCTTCACGCCCTCTCCAAATACCATTCAAAGCTCTCGTACCGGCTTTTTGAGATTCAGATACCGTCTGATACCCGACGACGTCTTCCGCAAAGGCATTGCCCACTCGACTTCCAGCCACATTCAATCCCAAGAAAAAATATCCTATCACAGACACCATCCATAACGGATGATAACCATTACCTTTTACAGCAGGGCCCCATTTTGTTTCATTTTTTGCAAAGACTATAAATTCAAAGGGCAATAATGCAGAATATATAGCCAGTGCTGTCCAAAGAACAGCGACAAACAACAGTGGTTGCTTGTAAGAATTTAAATTCCCCATGTTTCCCCAAGAACTATAAGCACGCTCCCACGCGCGCAAAAGTCCAGTGTCCATGTTAGAACCCTGTTTCTTTAAAGAAGCCAATTCTTTTGATAGGTCAAGAAGTTTGTACAAACAGGCATCCGTCGCACTTATTGATTGGTCATTCATGGGAATATTTTCGATGTTATCCACTCGGTTTATTTTCAATAACAAATTTTTAACTTCTTCCCCGCCCCGAGTTTCCAAAAATAATACGCCTTTTTTCTGATTTTTCTGGCGCGGCGGAGTCGAAAAAGTCATAGTCAACGCATTCTGGAGCTTTTCCCAGTTGGCAGTAGCGTCCTTCGAATACAACTTGTCCAGTTTCACGTCGTTACGGAAATGCCACTTGGTTAGTGCAGGTATAGCTATTAAAATATCAAACATATTTGAAACAATATATCTGCTTTGTTTGTCATCCGGCTTTAGACGGTTAAAAGCAATAACTTCCCAAGAAAATGATATCAAATCCCCCACAAACGCATTGTAGTTGTCCAAACACGCTCTATTTTTTTTGAGCGCAGAATTTAATCGCAACGGCAAAATAAACCCAAGAGTACCAGTTAAAATACTAACAATTCGAGAGGAGTTGAAATTCAACGTATTTGCAAGATCGTTATCAATGATAATAAATGTCCAAAAAAATTGAATGATCATAAATAATGTAACTGACAAACTACAAAAGGGCTGGTAGATCTGAAAAACAGCAGGAACTTTACCACAAAGTCTGTCGAGAATTTTTGACCACATTTTATCCAGATTATTGTAACAATTTGTAGACGCCTGGCCCATTTTATACAATACACAACTCATATATATATACAACTTTTTTACAAAATGATATCTATTGTCGGCTCAGATTGTATTCGACGAAGATCGCTCAGTACAGGATCTCCAGAACGACCAGGATTGCCGGGCCACGACATTGATCGTTGGATCAAATTAATGGTTGGGAGCCACATACTTTGAACACGCTTTCCACGTATCACACATTTGTATATCATTATTAAACACATTAAACACAGTGGTATAATCCAGGCCAGGTGTACAGCATTAAAATTGCAATCGTCTCCACAAACAGAAACAGTAGAATTTGATCCCACAGAAATATTCAGAAATGTACCATTTGACACATTTGCATGTATGCCCCTTTCCACATTTTCAGTTAAATGTGTAGATAGACCCACAGAAGGCGATGGCATGCTGGCGGGACTGGAGAAGGGCGATGGCGATGGCATGCTGGCGGGACTGGAGAAGGGCGATGGCGATGGCATGCTGGCGGGACTGGAGAAGGGCGATGGCG
>Ga0315315_10000071_pt1 | contig 70749 bp, 72 predicted proteins | sample M140m3416metaG_FD_203699 | JGI IMG/M metagenome (GOLD analysis project Ga0315315, IMG submission 203699) | Ammonia-oxidizing marine archaeal communities from Monterey Bay, California, United States - M1 40m 3416 | ecosystem: Environmental > Aquatic > Marine > Intertidal zone | place: USA...
ACAAAAAATAAAAAAAGATGATAGTATTTACCATGAAGCTTATTTAACAGTTTTTCTTGATGATATAAAGGTATTTACATATATTAATAACCTTATCAAAGGTTATTATATAACACCAGATATGAAAATATTGAATTTTGGTGATACTGATGATATAATTAAATTATTGAAAGATGATGATTCAACTAAGGATAATATTGATGGATTTTTGAAATATAAACAAGATGAAAAAAATTATGAAAATACAAATTTTAATATATTATGTAAAGTTATAATTAAATTACTTATTGATAATGTTGAAAACAACATAAATAATAAAAATAATAAATTTGATGAATTAAATAAATTAAAAGGTTCAGAATATAACAAAGAATTTATATCATTATATAAAAAGTATAAAAAGGAGTACAATAAATTAAAATTAGTTATTAATTTAAATATATTAAATAATAAATATAAAAAAAAATTTAATGAAGATGATAATAATATATTTGAATTTAGAAATAACTTTAAAGATGATTTTATAGATGTTATTAATATATATGATGAAAGTATTAAATCTTCTATTTCAAATGCTTTATTATATGAAAATGATTATAATTTAATAAATAGTTATGTTGAAAACGATAAAAATTATACAGTAGATATATCATATAATAGTAAAAATAAGTTTTATGAAAATTATTTTAAAATATCAAACGGTCAAAATATACAATCAGAATACAATATTGGCAATTATCAAATTAAAAATATGGAGGGGCTATTATCATATATAATAATGTTTATTGTTATTAGTCTTATATTATTATTAATTGTTTATAATATTACAACAGCTACAATAACATTTGATTCTTATAATATTTTTACTGCTGAAGTAATATCACCATTATTTATATTATTTATATTTATATTATTTATTTATATATTTATTAATTATAATACAAAATATAATTTACATTTTATTAATGGTGTTTTTGACAGCTCTTATAAAAGAGATTTAACTCATCTAAATAATAAAATTATACCATTTATAAAAATACACGATAATGTTAGTGATGGTAATTCATACAATTATTTGGAAAATTATATTATATTAAATGTAATAACATCTATAATAAATGGTAACTTAAAATTAAATTTCAATAAAGATTTTGTAAATTTAAAGAGTAATGGATTAAACATTAACAAGGATTTTGAAAAGAATTATGAATATATCAAAACAAATGGATTATATTTAAATTTATACGATGAAATGGAAACAAGTATTAAAAATAATTTGGATAAATATCAGGAATTTCTTTATAGAGAATTACCAAATCTAGAAAATATAGATGATTTTATGGAAATTTATTATTTTGTAGCAAATATTGAAGTTTCCGACGAAGTCAAAGCTTTATTTGATAATAATAAAGAAACAGACATACCGCCAAAAGGAGGACCATCTACTACTAGTTCATCCGGTAGTTCATCCGGTAGTTCATCCGGTGGTAATTCACAAAATGATGATGAAAACAATTGTGGAAGTCATGATGAAATACTTGATAAAATTGCAAAATTATTTAAGGAATATATAGAAGAGAATTTTAGCATCGATATTAGCAAAAGTGATATTTTAAAAATTCTTAAATATTGTTTACCAGAAGACAAAAATAATGATGAAAAAGCACAATTATATATATCTATAATTAAAAGATATGTGTCTATATCTTCAACCGAATATAAAAAAAATTTAAAAGAAGTTTTAATATCATATATTAATGGAGATTTTGATTCTAAAGGAATTAAAAATATAAAATCTTTACAGGACCAAGGTAAAGATGTTAAAATGGCATATATTGCTTTAAGTGTTAGTGAACAAGCTTTAATTAGTAAATATCAAAAACTTAATCCTGAAGATATTGCTTTTGCAAATAAATTAAATATATTTGATGAAAATTATAAATCAGGTCTTATTACATTTTTAGATCAGCTAAGTGATATTCAATCTAAACTTGTAACAATATTAAATACACTTTCTAATATAGATTATACAAATATTATAGACTTATATAAATCTTTATTAATTCTATTAGACAAAGATGATGAATGTCTGGAATTGATAGTTGAGACAGATAATTCAGGTTTTGATTTAGGTGGGAGCGCTGTTACTAACAAACCACCAAAACCCAAACCACCAAAACCCGAATATGAATTTTCTCTAATAAATATGTTTTTTAAAGAAATTATAGAAAAATATAAAGATGATATAGTAAATATTATTTTAGTATGTAGACATTTATTTAATCATTTTAATTTTAGTAATAATTTAGATAAACTAAATAATGATATTAGATATCAAAGTAGCGATTCTATATTAAATTATTTTAGTTTTAAATCTGATGATAAAGGTAATATTTGTCCTTATAATTTTTTAATTAATATTAAAAATGATAGTGATTTGCAAAAATTTATAAAATATCTAGAAATTAATAATCTTAAATCTTCAAGTGAACAAAGATTTTTTCCAAGTTTAGATAAAATTGTTAAAAATTTTTTAATTATTTCCGCACATACAAAATATAATTATAATTTATATAAAGATGTTGATAATAGTGCAACAAATTTAGCATTGGAAAAAAATGATAAAGATAAATTAAAAGAAAGACTTGTCCAGTTATACTCATTATTTAAATATTTTGATAGCAAAGATATTTTTATTGATGATACATTTAATTATACATTTAATGATAAATATATAAGTTACATGTATCAAGAATATAAATATTTAAAATATAATTTTTATTTAATAACTGAATACAAAGTACAATCTGAAAATATTACTAATAATTATTTAAAAAATGTTATTAAATCAATATATAAAGAAATTAATAATAAAAATATTAAATTTATTGATGATAGCGCAAGCAGTGATACTAAATTTAATTTAATAATAAATAAAAGTGATTTAGCTAAACCACAAGATACTATACTTAGTAAAGCAAACAATGTTATAGGCGAAGGTTTATTAATTAATTATATTACAAATATAATAATTATTATTATTATGTATAACATTGGTAATAACATATAATTAAAAATATTATAAAATAGTAAAGAGGCACGTGTGTATAACACAAAATGACGGAATCTAAATATGATCTTAGTATTAAATTAAATGAGTTTCAAACTCCTTACTTATATCGTCTAGAAACAGCTAGTGATGATAATGAAGATGAAGAATATCGTTATAGATTATTGAGCAATTTACTATTTACACCTTATAATGAAAGAGATCCTGAATATTTACATTTTTTTGGTATGTTACCATGTGATTTATTACCATCTGCTTATATTCCTCTTAATTATAAAAATCATGTAAGAAATTTTAATAGATTAACTAAAAATGATAAATTTTCAGTAAATAATTATAATGATATATTTAGCGATGAATTTAATATTAGTAATAAAAAAAATATAAATGAGGATATTAAAAAATATTTAATTGATTTTGAAGGCAAAGAAACACTTTATAATTTAAATTATTTGCCACTTACAATTAATTTAATAATACTATGGACAATAGTAATATTTATGATAATGTATATATCATTATATTATTATGCAGAATTATTTAACTACGTTATCGCTATAATATTAACAATATTATTAGTTTGTTCTATTATATGGAAAATGATATACACGTTACAAAATTAATAATTATTTTTATCTATAATACGAATAAGGAAGTATTAAATATTTAATCATGGTTAAAAAAGATGATAAAATGAAATTCATTACATTATTTAATAAATTACAATATGAAAGACCGATTGATGATGAAATGTCAACAGAATCATTTGCAGATTATTTAATTGATGATATCGATTTAAAAAAAATGGCACCTGATCGTTTCAATTATTATAAAGATTTAATTGCTATTTTCAATAAACGCCCACAACTATTATATAATATTCTCAAAAAATATTATCGTTTCCAAGATATTAAAGAAAAAGAAAAAAAACATATTAATAAACTTTCATACTATGGTGAAGGTAACGATGGATTGAATTTAAGAGAATTAGAAGAATATATGGGAAATAATACTTTAAAAAGTGATTTTAAAAATATTGCACAAAGTTTTTTTAAAAGTTTGCGAAATAAAGTTGCTGAACAAAAAGGTGGCAAATATGATGATAATTATAAAGAATCTAAATTTAGAAATGTTTTAAAAAAAGATTATGGTATTACAAACGTAGATAATTTAAGTGAACCAATTTATACACCAAAACCAGAGGGTGATGACACTGATGAGCAAAACGCAATTAATAATAATATGAAAAAGCGCTATGAAACTCAAAACAAATTAGTTGATATTGGCGAAAGAATTGATAAGTTTAATGACGGTGATTTAAATACAACAGATATTAAATCAGATATAAAAAACTTTGAGAATGATCCAGATAATCCATTGAAAGAGCTTGAAATAACATTTGATGATAGATTAGTTTTTATATTTTCAACTTTTTTTATAAGATATATTACACTGGTATTAGTTAAATGGTCAATAGATATAAATATAATTAAAACATTTGAAGAAGGATTTTATTATTATGCTGCTATATATTTAACTATTTTTTGGTTTATTGTATTATTTGTAAATATTGATAATTCAACTCAAATTGATTATATGAACTTTGATGATTTTATGAATAGTATTCGCTCGGTATTTTACTATTATTATATGGGAACAAATGGTGTAACAAGATTATTTATACATTCGGCTTTAATAGTAATACTTTTAATGATACCAGTTATATTAAACATTAGAAAGAAAAATGACTATGAAGAAGATGAGGAGAATAATAGTAACATATTAAATTATGAGGAAAGAAAGAAACTAATAAAATCATTATCATTATTCACAATATATATATGGATATTAACAAGTATCATCGCTACTAAATTTTAATAAAAGATATATCTATTTAGTTTAGAGAGCATATAATATATGAAAGAAGAAGACAAAAGAGCTGTTGCATTAAATAGTTTAACATCAATTGGTAAGGAATATGTCACTCTTTCTGATAGTACTACCATTGGAAAAGATGTTTTAAAAGATTTAAAAAAGTTAATGGAGCTTGAATTACGTGAAAAATATAAAGTTAATAAAACTAAATGGAAAGTATTAACACCTACTTTTCAAAAAGATGCCAGTGGTGCTACTACAAGTATTATATTAGATTATTATGATAAAATAACAAATAAATCATTAAAAGATAAATTACAAGAAAAATATAATGAAAATAAAAAAAAAAAAGAGGAAAAAAATAAAACAATAAAAAAACTAGAAGAAGATGCTAAAACAGATACAGATAAATATAAAAAGTTAAAAAAAGAGCTTAAAGAATTGGAAAAAAATTTTGTTATTGACATGGTTACAGACGAACCAATATCTTTTAATACAATTGTAGAATTAGATGGTAATTCATATTGTGCTCCATATATTGAACTTAATAAAGACCCAAAAGAAATTGCCACAATTTTAAATGATAAAAAAGAGCTTGATAAGATTTTTAGAGAAAAACAATTTAAATCGTTTGATGATATGGTAATATTAGATTTTTATAATGAAATTACTAAAAAATTATCAGATACCAAAGATTATCTTAGGAAAACTGACCCAGATATAAGACAGGATATTATTGATGATTTATATAATAAATTATTTGCATTATATGATATTAAAGAATATTATTTTAAAGATAAAATAAAAGATAAAGATGAAATAAAAGAAAAATATATTAAAGAAAAAATTAGAAAAAATAATAATTTGTCAATTGGTGGTGGTGTGAAAGATTTTTTAAATAGATCCACAACAAAGGATCTTGTTCAACAAGTAAAAGCGAAAGAAAATAGTGGTAGAGTTAGACGAGCGGCTTCACAATTAGTAGCAACACCTCTTGCAGCGTCTCTTGGTGCTACTGTTGATACTGCAAAATTGGCAACAGCAGCACCATACAAAATTATGAAGGGTGTGGCAACCGGACTTAATAAAGGGAGTAAAGCCGTGGCTAAAGGGCTAACTTATGCACAAGATAAAACCCCCAATTTAAGTAGTTTATTAAATAAGGCATCAGATAAATATGAAAATTTTCAAAGAAGAAAAAAAGAAAAAGCAGAAAAATATTTTGAGATTGATAAGTTATTACATACTATTACAAATAGTCTTAAAGATAAAAGTGTAGATGAAATTGATAATGCATTAAATATAAAGACATTGAAAGAATTATCAGATGATATAAATGATAATAGCATATATAAAGAAAATATTGAAGAATTAATTGATATTCACGATTCGTTATTAAGTAGTAATAGAGATACTTTATTAGCAGAACAAGAACAAGACGCTAATGAATATGTTAAAAAGAAAAAAGAAGCGTCGGGTGAATTTGTTTTGGAAGCTGTTCAAAAATACAAAGATTTGAAAAAGAGTTTTGTTGACAAGGTAAATAAAGATAAAAATGACATCGAAAAAATGTTAGAAGAAGGAGCAGGTGATGATTTTGCAGAGGAAATAAGTTTTGATGACATTGTTAATAATAATAGTGGTACATATATTAAAAAATTAAAAAAATTAAATATTTTTTTATATAGACTTGATAAAAAAGGTGGTAAATATATGGATGGTGGTGCAGAACCTATGTATGATGTACAAAAATTAAAAAAAGACGATGTTGGACAAGAAGTATCAGGGAATACTCCATTTGATTATTATAGAAAATTAAAAGACAACTATATTGAAATTATTAATTTATACTATAAATTAATAAATGATATTGGGAGTGAAGAAAAACATTATAGATTTATATATGAATATGAAAGTTTAGGTATCAAATCTTCTGATGAAGATGATAAATATGAAATTCCTGATGATAAAGAAGAATTATCAGGTGAAGAAGAATTGAAGAAGGTATATGATTATATAAATAGAAAATTAGAAAGTATATTAAGTGGAAATTTAAAATTATTCAAAAACGAAGGTGTTAATCTTTCAGCTGATAGTGATATCATAAAAAAATATGCATCTGCATCTGGCGTTAAGACTGCATTATCTAAGGATTCAGAAAATCCAAAAGAAGGAATTACACTAAAATTAAGAGAAGAATTAAAAAAAAGTGATAGAGTAGGTAACGTTCGCTGGGAGGCTCATGGGAGCTCTGGTAATTCCGATTCTCATAAAGCTATGAATAGATTTTTTTCAGATTTAGATAGTTCACTTAATAAAATACAAAATTGCTATAATGGAGATAACATTGAAAAAACTTGTAATATATTAACTAGAATTAAAGAAATATTTAATTCAGAAAAAAGAACAGATGAAATACAAGGTAAAATAAATGAATTAGAAGCAAAAATTCAATTAGTCAAAGATAGAATTGAGATTTTGAATGAGTTGATTACTAAATTACCAATTGAGTTGCAAAAAATATATAAAACTACAAAAGATATGAAAGGGCAAGCACAAGCAACTGAATATGAGGAACATGTAATAAATATATTAAAACGTGATAAAATTGAATTTTTTGAAAAAGATAAAGATAAACATCCAATAATAAAACAATTAAATAATGAATTAGCTTTAAGAAAACAACAACTAGAAAAATTCCAAAGACAACTTAATCAAACAGAAAAAGAAAAAGTATATAAACTTGAAAAATTAAAAGCAGAACAAAAAGGTGGACCCGGTATTTATCTAGCACAAGGAGAAAGAGGAGATGGGGGAGTAAAATATTCTGATAGTAGCTCATTTGGCGGAGCTTTAACTAAAAAAGATAGTAATACTAAAAAATATGAAGAAGAATTAGGATTAAGTTCTAATGAATTAAAAAATAAACATAAAAGCTTTGGAAATTTAATCATTAATGATGATAAAAATCAATTAAATTTAGATAATTTAATGAGAAATTTAAAAAGTGATGTTGAATATTTAGAAAATAATGATGATGCTAATCAAGGTTCAGATAAATCAATTGATATTGGTCGCGACAAAGGTATTTATGAAGATATATGGTATGATTATAATTTAGCTGTTAATAAAAAAGATAATAAAACAGATAAATGGAAGAATTATTTGTTATATTTAACTGAGGGAGAAAAAGTACATGATCGTGTTATACAAAATAACTTAGATCCTGAAATAGTATTAAAAATTAACTTTCGCGATAAATCTATTTATATATTTTTAATGTTTTTAATAAGAACCATTAATATCATTGCATTAGAATTTTTAATTGAATATAATTTTATTAAATCATTACAATATACCATAATGCTTTATGGATTTATGTATTTATTTATAATTTCATTACTTGTAATATTAGTAAATTATGATTCATACAAATTACGTATTTTATTTAATTATTTAAATATTCATATCAATTCATCAAATTTGTTACTACAAAATGTATTATTTATAATATTTATTATTTTAGTTTACATTCTCGTAAAATCTGATGATTTATTAAAATACTTTGGTGACCTATTTGATTTCACGAATATATATAATAATATTTATAAATTTAATGAATCTCTCAATGAAGATTCTGATATAAATCTAACACAAAATGAAAAATTAAAATTATTATATAGAATTGATATTATTTCAATGATAATATTTATATTCTCGGCATTCTTAGTATTAATATTATAATTTTTGATGGTAAGACATTATAATACTATATTGTCCTTTATAATTTAATAATGAGGCATTCATCAACTCTTTTTTCTCTATATTTTCTATATAAACTGATAAAATATTATCATCGATATGCAATATTTTACCTTGTATATTATCACCATTATTTGTTTTAATTAATAAATTATCATATATATTACATTTACCAAAATCATAATATTGCTTTTTATTTCCATTGTCAATTGTTAATTCATATATATTGTTTTGTTTTTCTTTAACCTCAATTATATTTATACCATCTGCTCCCATATCTAATTCGTTATTGATAAAGTCAGTAAAACTTATATGCCAATTTTTTGTATTAATTAATAATAAATTGTCATTATCCGTATTAGCATTTTCCCAAGTATCCCATTTATTATCACTATTAGAAGATTTTAGTATAAATATAAGCTTTTGTGAAAATTTGCTGTCACAAATTGACATCGTAATATATGGCGTTTTATCTTTAATATTTTTTGGCAAAATAAGCTTATCTATTTTGATATTATGTTTTTGCAAGTCAATGTTTATACTAAAAGATAATTTATTTCTATATGGCTTATTAATCCAATCGCGATTATAGCTATTTATTACTATACTTTTACTGTTTATTTTTGTTTTTTCCTTGGATAATAGTTCTAATTTTTCAATAATTTTAAGATTAATATCTATATTAGTAGGTTGTGATACAATAATTGGTTCATTTTTATTTTCTTGTGTTTCTTTTTGTAAATTAGCTAATGAGTTTGCTGCATTACGTTTTTCTTCTAGTTCTAAAACTTTAAGCAATAATTGCTCGCTATCATATTTAATATTATCTATATTATCTTCTTTCTTTTCAATTATTTCAGGTTGATTTTTTTTATTTATTATATCATCATAATGATCTTTGACTTTTGACAATGCTATTTTATTTAATTCCATAAGTTTTACAATTTTTTTTATTAATATAGCATCAGAACATATTGTTATTTTAATACTATTTATAATATTAAGTAAATCACTATCCGATGTTTCTATATCACTATATTTATCTTTTATCATTTTGCTTGCAGCAGTAAATATTAAATTAATGTTTTTTTCTGTTTTAAAATCTTCTATTACACCCATTGCAACTTTAATAAATAGTCACAGAAAATAGATGATAAAAATAACACAATTAATTTATTTTATAATATAACATTTCTTTTTTTAAGATGCATTTTTAGATTGGGGCGATAAAGATATTTTCTATTTTCTTCCATTTTACCATCATTTATATTATTATCATTTACAATTTGTAATCTAAAATTGGGATCCTCATATGGTGATTTAAGCTTCAATTGTTTATATTTTAATAGTGCATTTATCCACCTTATTTGATAAGCCATTGAAAACATACCACATTCTGTATTTTTCATTTGATGACGTTTGCTATTTGATGTTATTGCAAATGGTACCTTGGGATATTTTTGTGCTAACTGTTTTTTAATATTCAATATAAATTTTTTAACATAATGCGGCATAGATATCGCATTACTATCGTAATAATGGGCTCCATATGATTTATTCTTTGGGTCTATTATGATAAATGTTGATGTCCAATGAGAACCACTTTCATCATGTTTATCTAGATTTGTTATTAAACCCAAATATTTGATACCTTTACTTGTATATTTTTTTAAGTTCAATGAACATATGTGACTATATAAACATCTACCAAACTTATCTTCCTCGGAAAAGTCTATTGGAAAAACTCCTAAAAATGAATAGCAATATTTCTTTTCATTATTATATTGTACCATAACATCATCTATATCATAATTTGATAACCATTCAATAGGATTTTTGTACCACTGTGCAGGCATTTCCGGGCGTAACTCTGTTTTTTCAATAAGTTTTATATTTTGTCGCATTTTTGAATCTTTTGTTAGGCGACCAATAACACCAGGCCAACACCAATATTCTTTATCATCACAAATAGATTTTATGCGTTCGTTCAATAATTCGGATAATTTTTTTGCACTATATGTTTTTTTATATTCAATTTTATTATTACGACAGCTGTTCCACGCATCAATTAATTTAATCAATGACGCCTTTTTAAATAGCGTTGGGGTCTTTGCGCTTTTTGGGCTATTATAATTTCCTTTTTTTGTTAGCATAATTTATATACTTTGACAAATACACCTACCATATATAAACATAAATAATATTTTTAACATGTAATTAAATATGTATAAAAATAAAAATTGATATATATATAAAGCAAATTTAAATTTAAAACAATGGGTATAAATGAAGATTTACGTTCATTCATTAATAAACATAAGGTTGAAAAGGGAAAACCCTACACCAATACAAGCATAGGATCTCCAAAAGTAAGTCTTTATATTCCCGAAGAATCCTATGAAAAATTTATAAATTTATATAGTCTTGCCCTTACCAGTGGCTTGGCATTACATTTTACAGAAAAACCTACTGAACCAAGTCCATTGCGTGTTGATCTAGATTTCCGCTTTACTATACCTGATGATAAATCTGGTATTTATAGTTCCCACAATTCCAACTCATCTTTAAATGATAAGCGAGTATATGATAGAGTATATACTAGCGAAAATATCTTTAGAATAGTTGATGCTTACTTTAAAATAATCAGTAGTTTTTTGGATGTAAAAGAAAAGAATGCCATTGCTTATGTTATGGAAAAGCCAAACCCGGTTGAATTTAGAAATAAGCTTAAAGACGGAATACATATCGTATTTCCACATATCATTGTTGAAAACAACACGCAGCATTTTATTAGAAGAAAAATACTTGATATGGCACCAGATATTTTCAAAGACTTACCAATTTGCAATGATTATGAGTCAATTGTTGACAAAGCTATTATTGATGTAAATTGTTGGCAAATGTATGGTAGTCGCAAACCCGATTGTGACGTATATCGTGTTTCATGTATTTATAACTTTAAAGATAGTACTACTAATCGCATTGAATATGAATGTAATGCAAGTGATGAAATTGAATATATCAAGTTATTCTCAATGATTAAACGTGGCAATGATTATCCTGATATTGTAAAAGAAGATTTCAAAACAGAAATTAGTCAATATAGCAAGCATATTCTTCCTGCTATTGATCAAAAGCTTAAAAGCAAGGTTCAAAATAATATCTTTGGTAAATCTCTTAATGTTAACAGAGCATATGTATCTGATGATGAATTAGTATTTATAAAAAGATTAGTTGCTGAATGTCTTGCACCTAGTAGAGCAGATAATTATACTGATTGGATTAATCTTGGATGGGTTTTACGTAATATTGATTACAGATTGCTAGAAACTTGGATTGAGTTCTCTAAAATTAGCAGTGCATATATTGAAGGTGAATGTCAGCAATTATGGGACAAAATGCGTAAAGATAACATGGGACTCGGTACTTTAAGATGGTGGGCTAAACAAGATAATCCTATAAAATATGTAAATGTAATCAATACTGCTATTATCAAGTTAATTGATATTGCATTACATAGTGACGGCTCTCACTTTGATATTGCTTGCGTAGTTCATGCTATTTTCAAAGATGAATTTAAAGCTATTTCTAAGGATGTATGGTATAAATATGATAAACAACGTCATAGATGGGTAAAGGGACGCGAAGGCTTAGAGTTGAGAAAGATTTTAAGTATTGATATTTGCAAGAAATTTATGGAACGAAGTAACTATTATAATGAATATTGTGAAGACCCTATTCAACGTGCTATTAATGAAGAAAAAAGCAAGAAATGTTTAAAGATTGCTACGCAACTTAAAAACTCTAGCTTCAAAGATTCAATTATGAAGGAATGTCGCACATTATTTATTGATGAGAAATTTGAAGAATTACTAGATAGTCGCTCGCATTTGATTGGCTTTGATAATGGTGTTTATGATCTTAAAATGCATATGTTTAGAGATGGTATGCCTGATGATTATATTTATTTATCTACAAAAATAAATTATACAAATTATAAACCCGAATGTCCTGAAATTGGTGAGATAAATGATTTCTTTGCTAAGATATTTACAAACAAAAATCTAAGAAATTATGTTATGGATGTTTTAGCTTGTATTATTGATGGTAGTATCGCACAAGAAAGATTTTACATATTCACCGGTCAAGGAAGTAATGGTAAATCGCGATTATTAGATCTTATCCAAAAAGCCATTGGTGAATATTATTGTATATTGCCTATTGCACTTTTAACACAAAAACGTGCTGCAAGTAATGCAGCACAAAGTGAACTTGAAAGAACAAAAGGCAAGAGATTTGCCGTTATGCAAGAACCTAGTGAAAATGAAAAGCTAAATATTGGGCTTATGAAGGAATTATCTGGTCAAGATAGAATTTTAGTAAGAGCGCTTTATAAAGAACCTTATGAATTTAAACCACAGTTTAAAATGATATTAACTTGCAATGAATTACCAGAAGTACCTAGTGATGATGGTGGTACATGGCGTCGTATCAAAGTATGTAACTTTTCAAGTCGTTTCTGTGAAAATCCTAATCCTGAAAAAAATGAATTTCATATGGATTTAGAATTAACTGATAAGTTTGATCGTTGGAAGGAAGTATTTATTAGTATGCTTATTGAAAGACATAAGACTATTAATCCATCTGCAATTACTGAACCAAGTGAAGTTAGAATAGCAACCGAAAGTTACAAACAAAATAATGATATCATTGGTCAATTTATTAATGAAAAGATTATCATTGACCCCGAGATTAAAGAACCTCGTGTTACAATTGCCAAACTTTATAATGATTTCAGAATATGGACTGTATCAAATGTAACAAAAGGTAAAAAATGTCCAGATAGAAATCAACTCAAAGCATATTTTGAGAAAATACTTGCTACTCCTTATGATGTCAAGGGCTGGCGTGGTATTGGATATCGCCTTGATGATGATGATGAAGATGATTGATTAAAATTCATTAGATATTCCAATTCGTTTTTAACATCTTTATCGCTATATTTATTTTTTCTCGCGATTGTTGGCTTAAATCTACTGCAATTATATACTTTATTATGCCTTGCTGGGATAATTATAGCAGTTTTTTCGTTTTTATTATTACAACAATAATAGCATGAATCATTATTAAATAGATCTTTAATTAGTTCTTTGAAATCAAACATTTAATATTTAATCTATTAAGTATATTATGTCATTTTTTATAAAAAATGATTATATAAAATTTATAATTTTCTTATAACTAATATAAAATGGAATTCTGCGAAGTGTGTGACAACATGCTATATGTAAAAACAAATGAAAATAAACAATTAGTTAAATATTGCAAGCATTGTGAATTTGAAAAAATAGAAACTACAAATTCTGCTATTAGAATATCACAAACGATATATAGCGAAGATGATTTGTTATACAATCAAAATGTAAATAAATATTTGCGTTTTGATCCTACTTTAAGAAGAATCAAGGATCCTCATATTGCTTGTCCCAATACTGAATGCACTGCTACACCAGATAACAATCAGGTAATTTATATTAAATATGATTCAAAGAACATGAAATATTTATATGTTTGCGAAACTTGTGGAGAAACTTGGAAACAAAATTAAAAATTGATTTTAGTTTATATTATTTTTTTAACAAATTACAATGAAATCATGCTTTATTAAGCTGGCTATTATTTTAAATTGTACTATTAATATTCATTGTTATAGTTTATCTATGTCAATTGCAGATAAATCTTATAATATTAAATATAAAAAATTATTTACTGATTTATATTTAGATTTAAAACCTAGGAAGATGGTATTATCAGATACTAAGGTTTGTGAAATATGTAAAGAAAGAATTAATGTCAATAGAGAAATCCCATATAATTGTACTATTCCATTAGGATGTCCATTCAATAGAAATACAAAAACTACAATTGAAGATAGTTTTAAAGGATAATTAATATGTCATCATTAGTGTAGAAAATGGAAAATAATATTTATGCCGAAATAATTGCTACAATAGCAGGTATATTATCTACAATGGCTTTTATACCACAAGCTTATAAAATATTCATTACAAACGAAACAAATGATTTAGATATTTTTACTTTTATGTTATTATCTATTATATATTTATTATGGATTATATGGGGAATGTTACTAAATAGTTATAGTATAATCATATTTAGTTTTATACAGCTATTTTTAATTTTATATATAACTATGAAAATTTATAAAAATTTCAATGGTGATATAAAAGGCAATTATAATTTTTTTATTAAATTATAATTTCTTCAATCTCTAATATATTATAAGTATATCTTGCTAGCATATAAAAATAGTCTGAAAGTATATTAATAAATTCAAGACATTTTTGTATACATTCTACATCACTTTGTGATAGTGTTTCTGAGTTAAAATAATAATAATTCATTGAAACAAGTCTTCTTTCGGCTGACCTACATTTTGCTCTTGCTTTAAAAATAGAAGCAATTGTTATATTACCACCAGATAAAACGAAATTATGCTGTATTGGTAATATTTTATTAATTTCAACAAGATAATCCTTTATTTTTTTGGTACTTAATTCTTTATAACTATCTTTAAATAACACATTTCCTTCAATCGCATTAATATCTTTTTGAAATTCATATAGTATTTCGTAATATTTTGTTATTAAGTTTGGATATTGATTATCTCTGATAAGATATTTATATACTAATGTATTAATATATCCTATCTCTGCACTTAGCTCATCAAGTTCTCCGAAAAATTTAACAATTATATTATTTTTAGAAACTTTTGTGCCATTACTTAGATATGTTGTACCCTCTTGGATTCTTGTATTCATTTTTAATATTGTCAATTTATTTTTATATAAAATAAAAAAATGATATTAATATATTAGAATTATATTAACTAATGTCTTTGTCTTATAAAGCTAATCATATTGAAGATGTTTCTAAAACAAACGAGTCTCTTAGTAAAGATAAAATCTCTAAACCAATTATGACCGTTTATGAATTTGACAAGATTATTGGAATGCGTACTCAGCAATTATCTTCGGGCGCCACACCTTTTATAGGTGGTATCAAAAATGTATCCAGTAATATGGAGTTGAGACAAGTGGCTCTTGAAGAATTAAAGCAAGGCAGATTACCTTTCATAATTGAAAGAGTTTTGCCAAATAAAAAAAAAGAGCATTATCGTGTAAGAGATTTGGATTTAGTGGCAGTTAGAGATCGTATGAGATAAAATTGTTCTAGTTCTAAAAAAAATTGATATTTAATTATTTTTTTGTTATATTCATCAAATGACTAAGTTCTTTGCTATCGTTCTCGCCGCCACTCTCATCGCATGTGTTGACGCCAGAATCACGCGCATGCGTTCGGGTAGTTCTTGTCACTGCCGTCATCGTATCCAGAATGAACGCGATGATGCTATCAAAAAACATAATGAGGTTGCCAATGATATTGACGAGTTGAAGGCATTTGTAACCACATCCAGTTGCAAACCCGGATATGAGTTCAATTATGATAATTCTAAGCTGGACAAAAAGGCTATCGTCTGCGATAAGTGTCCTGAGAATTATTACCGCACTGCCGAAAATACAACGTGTATTCATTGTCCCGAAGGATATGTTTCAAAGGAAGGAAGTAGTATTTGTACTCGTGCTACCGATACTGATCTTAAACATTCGCTTTGTCCGATTGGCAGTGTTGTTGGAAATAATCCTTTTGCTGAAATACGCAAAAGTTGCAGAAAGTGTGACAAGAATTCAAGGGAATATATGCCTTATTTGAATAATGCCGGTGATTGTTTGATTTGCCCGATTGGTTCTATCATTGATAGCAATAACGAATGCTCAAAATGTCCTATTGGATATTATGAAAAAAATAATAAGTGCATTGAATGTGATGCTGGTTCATATAATAACATAGAAGGAGCCAGTAAATGTATGGATTGTAAAAATATCAAGTCAACGTCATTCAATAGCATGGGTGGGACTACTTGTGATGACAGTGCTCTATTTGATATGGCGAATAAGCTTAATGCTTATATTGATTTGAGTGAAATGTCTAACCCTATTATTGGTGGTGTGCAATTTGGTAGTGCTATTATCTACAATAATCGTAGAATTATCAAAGAGTTATCTGTATTTGGTGGCGTAATTGGTGTTGGCTTGGCGGCTCTTGTGAGCGGTTAAATATATATTAGATGTTATATGTGTCTATATTTTTTATATTATTTTTTAGGACTACGAGAAGCGCGAGGACTACGAGGACTACGAGAAGCGCGAGGACTACGAGGACTACGAGAAGCGCGAGGACTACGAGGACTACGAGAAGCGCGAGGACTACTAGAACTGCGAGGATATGATCGCAATCCTTCTATTACAGATAAATCAGATACAATTATTTTTTTACTTTTGGATTCATCAGGACATATTTCACTTGTTTTATAATAACTTATTTCATGTCTTGGATAATCAATATAATATTTTGTATTAAAAGGTAATAAAACTTCTGCTTCATTATAATTACTGACATTGTCAATTAGTATAATTTTGCTTCCTTTCGTTAACTTTATTCTCATAACACAACATTTACCACCCATATATGAAACAGCTTCTTTGAAATTAAAGGAGGCGCTATTCAATGTTTTAGAAACAAAGTTTCCATTTGCTGACCCTTTGATATAGTATTCGTCGTTAACACCTCTATAAAATACAAGTGGTTTTTCAATAACAGGCGATTTTTCAAATATTTTATATATGTCTTTAATATAGATTTTAAGTATATTTTTCCAATCAAATGATACATAATTCTCTTTTATATAATCTTCTAATTCTATTCTAGTATAGTCTTTAATTTTCTTATCAGTATTGTATAAATATTTTTTAATTTGATAATAAAATAAAATATAATCTCTATTTGCATTGAATTGTTTCTTATTGACTATGATTTTTGATTTTCTACTATCGTGATAATCAACTTCGTCAATATTAACATCAATATTAAAATTATTATTAATAAAATAATTTACTATAACATCTCCGTCATGTGTATGACATCTTAATGTGTATAACTCTTCTGGTGTTAATGATTTTATGAATGCATTTTGTGATTCAATAAATTCATTATAATCATCTGGATTTACTGTAACATATAATTTGTTTATAAATTTTTTATTATAATCATTATATAATAAATTAATGTTTATTTCATATTTCTTGAATACTATATCATCTTCACCGTGTGTATCCGATAAATTGTGTTTATCTATTTTAAATGTATTATAGGTTAAATTAGTTTTTTTACCAGAAAACTCTTTTGATAATTCTTGATATTTCTTATAATATTCACACATCATTTTATGATTCTCGTCCATATATATATCTTTATTATATTCAATGCGTTTCCTTGCACGATATAAACTACTGGTCAATGATTTTTCAACGTTCTGAGATAATTTATACATTTGCTATTAAGAGCACATAATTTTATAATTCTCATAATCTCAAAAAATATTTTATATTATTTTATAAAAATAAATAAGTCACTCTCAGTGGGGCTCGAACCCACGGCCACAAGGTTAAAAGCCTTGCGCTCTACCGACTGAGCTATGAGAGCAAGTGGAAGTAATTTACCTTCCATATGTATTATATGGTTTTGTCTTTATATGTTTTATTAGTTGAAAAAATTGATTAATAAGATGGTGCATATAATTACATCAATGATGAATCGCAATACTCTTGTTAATATGATGATTATATTTTCAATGTTATATATTAATAACTACTTTATCATAGATATATTCAATTATTATATAGAAAGTATTGATATTTCTAAAATGATCATTAAAAAAAAGAGTACATAATTTAATTTTCTTAGAGATTTTATAAACTTTTTATAATTTTAACTTTTTTATAAATTATGTACTCATTTTTTAGACTTGGGTTTTTTGACTTTTTTTGGCTTGGCTTCCTTCTTTTTGGGTTTGGCTTTCATTAATTCTTTATATTCTTTAACTGTTATAAGCTTACCCTTATGCTTTAAATATTCTTTGCGGTCTCCCGGTATTTTATAGATACATCTCATTTTTCCTAGAATTTCTTTTTTAGGTAATTTTTTGGATTTTTTGCCCCCATTAACATATTGTTCTGGATATGTTTCGTTGCTACTTTCTGTTATACCTAAATACACGTTTATTTTATTTTCATAGTCTGCTTTTACACTTCGCCAAGCAGCATGATGATTATTACTAGCTATTTTTTTGTATGTTTTATCATATAAATTTGTAAAAAATATTTTGTCTACCTCATATCTTTCTGTTAATAGTTCTTTTAAACGTTTATAATTTTTTTCTCTCATACTCCTCCTCTCCTCCTTCTCCTCCTCCACCGCCTTCTCCTCCTCCCCTTCTCCACCTCCTCGCCCTCGCCCTCGCTTTGTGTGCTATCATGTCTATTTTGCATAGTTCTAGCTAAATCATTAATAATTGAACTTTTATCCGCTTTACTCATTTTATTTGCTTCTATAATTGCCTTTTTATACATTAAATTTTTTAAGATGTTATTTTTTAATTCGTTAATAAGGTGTTTTATTATAATTTTTTTTTCTACTTTATCAGGTAATGTAGCTTGTGTAGTTCCGTTTATTTCATCGGCAGTAATTAGAAATTCTAATAAAGTATTTTCATATTGTTGATAATTGTCACCCATTATATATATCTTCTATTGTATGTACTCATTTTATTAGCAATTCAAACTCTGGAATATCTAAGATTTTTACACCTAATTCTGTTGCTTTATCTATTTTACCTGACTTCTCCGTCTTATTTTTAACAATTAAATAATTAGTTGATTTAGATATTGATGTAACTACTTTACCACCATTTTCTACTATTATTTTTTCATAGTCTTTATTTCTAAATCCAGTGAATATAAACTTTTTATCTTTGATATTAGCCTTCTCAGTCTTTTCAACAGATTTATCAACCTTTTCTTCAATACCCTTGCATTTTACACCAAGACTATCATAGAACTCATAAAATCTTGGTAGATTTTCTATGAATAATTTAGCACTTATTTCTGCAATACCCTCTACTTTCATAAGGTCTTCAACAGATATTTTAAGGCTTTTCTCGCGATTTTCAGCATTATCTATTAATATACTAGGATATACATCTGTTATCATTTTAATCTTTTTATAACTAAATCCCCTTCCTAACATATTTGACGCATCCATTAAAACAAGACAATCTAAGTCCTTAACTTTTTCAAGAGATTTTAAGATATTATCTGCACTTTTACCTTTGAAACCCTCTATTTTTAACAAATCCTCTTTCTTGATTTTCAATATACTTTTGATATCATGAAATCCTGCATTATATATCTTGGTAATATTACCTGGACCCATGTTATCAACTTCTGCTGTTTTCATAAAATACACTATATTTTTCATATCAAAATCCGCATTTCTATCCTCTCCAATCTTAATAATATCGACATGTGTGTCATTCCATTTATAATCCTTATCTAATTCTCCTGGCATACTTGGTTTTCCATTTGCAGATGCTGTTAATACAGATTGTATATGTGGAATAACATTTCCAGAACGTATAATAACAATTCTTGAACCGGGGCCAATATTATGCTTTTCAATATATCCCGCATTGAAACCAGTAGCCTGTTTGATTTTAACATCATCTAATAAGATTTCATCAAACTTAACAATAGGCTTCATGTATTTATCCTTAGATATATTCCATTCAACTTCTTTGACAATAACTTCAACTTGCTCTAATGTGTGTATTGATTTGAAAGCAAATGAATGTTCAGGATTTTTTCCAAGTGCAATTTCATATACTTTACTTATATCAGAAATTACAATACCATCAATTACATATTTATTCTTTCTAGAATCTTCTAAATTCTTAGATAAAATAGCTAGATTGATATCATCCATGACAGTATTATTTACAACATTGAACTTCATTTTGGCTAACTCTGGAAGTCCGTTTGGTAAATTAGGATAAACCAAAGTATATGCAACAAAATCAATCATTTTCAATAATTGCTTATTTAATATTTTAGAATTAACAGCACCACTTACAGTATTGCGGGGATTTGATAAAGTATCATCTTGTTTTTTCAATATATCCCAATTATCTTTTGATATAATAAATTCACCACGCACAGCTAATTTATCTTGTTTTTTTATCTTAGGAAACCCACTAATATATTTATGCAAATGTGATATGTCTTGTCCTTCACGACCATTACCTCGGGTATATAATTTTATATCATCACCTTTATAAACAATCATACCACTGACACCATCTAGTTTGTCACTAATTAAATAAGGACCTGGATATTTTTTCTTGTATTTTGTTATTTCACTTTCACTATCTTTGATTTTGTTTTGAGAACCCATGTAATAAGGTAATTCAACTTTATTGTCAACATCTGCACCAACTCTTTTCAAATAAGCATCTTTTGGATATTTTTTACGAATATAATCTTTTATAATATCATAAATATCGTCAGTTAATTTAGGTTGCCCACTATTAAAGAAAGCATTATCTGCTTCTTTAAGAACATTTATGATATCCTTTTTCTTATTTGTTTTAATAAAATCCTGCGGTTTAGCAATTATAAAACTATAATCATAATCCATAATCCACTTTACTATTATATGTATATCATTTTTTATATAAAAAAAAGTATAATTTAATAGGAACGCGAAATAGCACATTTTAAGTATTTAATTTTATTTTTAATAATATAAATACATCTTTTAATATGTATTGTCATATCACTATAATATTCGTTTGACCTATTTTTTTTCACTTTAATTTTCTCATCTATATCAATATTACACATGGCATCTTCACGACAAAGACCTTTATGTTGATAAGAACTATAAATAATATTATACTTATTATGTTTTTTTTGCAAATCTCTATATTTTTTTAAAATAATCTTGCAGTTATCCATAATACTTGTAATAAAAAGTACTATTAATGTCTATCATTTTTTATATAAATAATATTACATATATAATAGTATCAAAAAAATAATGTATACCTTCCTAGATATGTTTGAATATATCTACGCCATTGAAAAAAATGAAACTCGAGTAGTTAAACCTAATCTAACACGTGTAGATGTTGATTAAAATTATATGATTATGATTTACATTTGAAAATCTCATAATTTTTATCCCAATATTCAGAATATGCAGAATTGACTAATCCATTTCCCCTATGATATTCTGTTGACGCATGAGTATTCGAAGGAACTTTCCAGTTACCATATAATTGTGTTAAATATAATTCGCTATTAAATGGTACATTATATTTTTTACCATTTAAAGTTTTATTATCTAATAATGGAAATGCAGGATTTGTATAGATATCACAATATAAATTACTATATTTAGTTTTAACACTAATCATATTACCATCAATGTTTTTTGGGTAACCATTTAGTGTTCTAGTTCTTTTTAACTCGTACTTATTAAAATTTATGGAATTTAATTTATCCCAGTGCGACAAATGTATTGTAACATCAACATCTGTATCCTTTTTCATTAATTCATTATTTCTAATGCAACCTAATAATGTCCCGCAATCTAAATAATAAGGTATATCATGTTCGTCTAATATATCAACAACTTTTTGCAAAATATAATTCATTAAACCAACTTTATCATTTTTATAATCTCTTATTTTTGTTGCAGATATATCATTTGAATATGGTAAAAATTTTATTGGCATAATGCTTTTAACATAATTAATTGATGGAAATTCACGATTATCATCAGCTCTTATAAAACACCAATTTTTTTTATATCCAATTAACTTTTGCCCCCATCCATTTTTATTATCAATTCTAGTTATTTTTATATTATCATCTTTAAAATTATATTCAAATCTATCTTTATAATCATGTATAAAAAATAATTCACCAGAATAATTATTCTTTATTACCTTACTATTTGACGATGAGGAACCAATATTTATAGGTATTATATCTTCATTGAAATTTTTTGATATATATTCTTTTATAGATTTTGTTGGATCTGCATCATCTATCATAAAAATATCGTAAGCGTATTTTTCTAAATTACATTTGCGATTATCATAAGTATCAATATCAGTAATATTTTTAAGTTTTTTTATACTATTATTATCATGTAATCCAATTATGATTTTTTTACCTTCTTTTTGCATACTTTCTAATAATGTTATATGACCTTTATGAAACTTATCAAAACACCCAATAGTAAAAATATATTCAAACATTATTTATATATGTATATAATTTTTAATATTGTTATATATTCATATAAAAACTTCACTCTTAAATAATATAAAAAGCATTTTTAATGCTATCAAGTAATATCAACATTGATAATACTATATTGTTAAAAGAATTATGTAATAATATTAATTCAAATTATAATTTTAATAAAAAAAATCTAGATAAGGATAATATAACACAATATGATTATATAATTCGGAGTGTTGCAGAATTAGAAGAAGATTATAAAAATAATATACTAGAAGAATATTCATATAAATGTATTAATAAGAATATATTATATAAATTAAATAACAAGTTTGATGGTGATAAAGTAGCTATTATTTGTTATAGTGTATTGAAAGATTATTAACATATGCAACACTTATTTTGTTTTTCTACAATTTTGATTTCCTCAATCATTTTTAATACGTGATCAATATCAGGTCTGTTATCAGGATTTGTACTCCACATTTGTTTTATTAAATCTTGAATTTCTATAATTTCTACATCTTTAATATCGGGTCTATAATCTATTTGTATTAATTGGATAACATGTGGATTTAAATCTAATTCTGCGTATGGTACTTTTCCACTAAGTATAAACCAGAAAACAAGAGCTAGGGAATATATATCAATTTTAAGATCATAATCTTCCCCATTATTAAATATAACTTCGGGTGCCATATATCTAAGCGTTCCAGTGCAACCACTCATTTTATATTTTTCATGTTTTTTTTTGATAGTTCTTGATAATCCAAAATCAGTTAACTTAATATGCAAATCTTCATTTAGCAATATATTTGATGGTTTTAAATCACGATGCATAATGGGATAATAGCAATGATGTAGAAAATATATTGCTTGCGTTAGCTCATATATCCATTTATATGCTAATTGTTTTTTAGGTTTCCATAACCTATTTTTTTCACAATATTTTTTTGAATAATATACATCCAAAGAAGAGTTTGGCATATATTCATACAATAATAGTAAAGGGTCTGTTATAGTACATGCCCCAAGAAACAAAACTAAATTTGGATGTCTCAAATGAGATATAACTGATATTTCATTTATCATATCTTGATATTCAACGTCATTATTGTTATGTTTTAAACATTTAACTACACATTTTAAACCACGCCATGAAGCTTTATTAATGATACCGTTACCACCCTCGGCTAATTTTTCATATAATAATATTTCATCATGTTTTAATTCCCACCATTCTGCGCGTCCCCTAATATGAAATGGTACCGGTTCCATATAAAGAGAGTTACTTGATGAATTAGATTTAATATCATCGTCAGAATCGTTTTTTTGTGATATATATGCCATAATATAATTAATAATATAATTGTTGTTATATATCATTTTTTATATTATAAGTTTTCTTATAGAAATTTGTAAAAAGTATTATTAAACTAGTATGATAAGAAAACTCCAACAAAGCATAACTTTTTGGAACTATATTTTCATATAGTAGTACTAATACAGAATGTGTTATACAACTATAAAATTGACCAATTTGTGACATTGTAACAATTTTTTTAAGAGGATTTTTATAACCGAATGATGTAACTAAATAGTGACTATACATTATAAAATGAATTAAACTATTAATAAAAACACAATATGTTACGGTACCATTGCCGTGACCATTATTAACTAAAAAAGCCCATAATAAACTAATTGTACTATGATGATAAACATGTAAAAATGACAGTTGTTGTTTTTCCTTTCTTTTGAGAATTATAAAATAGGTATCAAAGTAATCTAGATATTTTGATAAATAATGTAAATAAACGTAATATTTTAAATTATCATTATAGGGTATATTTATTGCAAAGATATTTGGTATTGATATAATATTATAAGTACCATATATGATATAACTATTTAGCATAATTTGCACTAAATTATAATACAACAAAACAGTTTTTAATTCATATTTATAATCCTTCTTTTTCATATAATTAAGTAAAACAATAATACTATATAAATATCCCAATGAACAAGAAATACCGATTTTTAAAGATGTAGTATTTTCAATTGCATAATCTAACATATTTATATTATAATATAATAGATATATTTATATGACATTAACAAAATATTTACCACATATTCTTATTTTCGTATTTTTGTTGTTTTTTGTAATTATTGGTTACCTAGTTTGGAATTATATAGATAAACATGATAATCAAGAAGTTGTAAAACCTGCATCAAACAAAATATGTATGTCAGTAGATGAATTTAATAAGTTGAAGGCGTCAACTATTCCACAAACTAAAAGCGACGCTGATACAATAGCACGTGATAGGAAAGTATTAGATGATGATTTATATCCACCACTCAATCGCGGTGATACACGTTCTCACACAAATTTAGCTAATAATATTAATAGACGTCGCATGTATGTTAATACACAAGAAACAGGTGATACATTTAGGCTCGTTGCATATGTTACTAGCACATCTGATGAAAAAGATTCAGGTAATAATAATTGGAAATTATTTGCAAGACAAAAAGATAGACATTTCTCTGAGTTTTATATGATACCAACTGATAATACAAATGATCTAAAAATAAGTATTAATAATAATAATGTGGTAGGACATAGATTACGAGATGTTTATGATATACCACAACAATTAACATTTAATACTCCACTTCTTAATAAAGAACCATATGATGTTGTAGAAGTTCCCAAGGCTGATTTAAGTCGCTCTGCTGATTACATATAAATATATATCGTAATATAATATTGTATAAAATCGCAAAGCAATGAACTATCACAACATGAGCGTTGCTAATCAATATGATATTATATATAAAGCATTTGATACTTCGCGTGTAAGAATATGGAATAATGTAAAAGTGTTTTTAAATAATGGTAATAATAATGAAACACTATTAGACTGTGGATGTGGTAATGGAAAAAATATGGTATATGCATCAGAATTAGGATATATATGTGAAGGTTTTGATATATCTCATAAATTACTTGATATATGTTATAATAAAAAGCTAAATGTTTTTTATAATGATGTTTTAAATATAAATACTGATAAAAAATATGATAAAATTATTTCCATTGCCGTTTTACATCATCTAGAAACTGCAAATGAACAAATACTTGCTATTAACAAATTATTAGAGTGCTTAAATAGTGGTGGCAAATTGCTAGTATCTTTTTGGTCAAAAGAAAAACACTTTAATAATCGGGAAAATAATAAAAGTGATTGTAGGGATTTTATTACAGGTCCAAACTATGTTGATTGGAAATTAAGCAAAGATAATGTAATCAAAAGATTTTATTTTATACACGATTATAAAAGTATAAAGGATTTAGCTAATAAAATAGAAGCTGATTATGATATTACTTGGGAAATGCAAAATTGGTTCATTGTTTTTTATAAAAAATGATATAAAAAGAACGCACTATATATATATAGCTTACAGGCACGACACAAACTAATAACAAAATGCAATCCCGTTACAACAAACGATCCAACTTTGATGAACTTCGTAAAAACGAACTAACATCACGTGCAGGATTTGGTTGGGAAGATGGTGAAGAAGAACGTCTACTTGCTATGAGAGTAGAAAAATCTTCATATGAAGATATTGCGGGTGAACTTAAACGCACTGTTCGCAGCATTCAAACACGCCTTTATCAACACATTTGCAAAGAAATGGAAACAGAATCTGTTGAAGAACAAAGTCTACTTAATAAATATGAAGTCACATCAGAAGAACTTGATGAGTTTAAAAAGAAACGCGAAGAGCATCAAAACAAGATGGCTTCTCGTAAACGCAATAACAGATATCAACGCGATTCTTCGCGCCCATATATCCCATATGAAAATCGTAATGTCAATTATGATATTCGCAATGAGCTAAATGTACTACGCCAAGAGGTTCGTGAACTACGTCAAGAACTTCGTGATCTTCGCAGTACCTAAGTTGACTTTGTTGAGTTAATTATTCATTAGTGAAGTAATGATAGATGCGACATTAAGTAAGGCGTCAATCTTACCTAATTCATATCTAACCATATCATTATTTTGTACATTATTTTTATCTAAATTTACTATGAGAGTATCATTCTTAGTAGAAATATGAATTTGTTTGATATTGGAAACATCAATATGAATATTAGATAATACTAGATACTTAGCAACCAATTCGCTATTGTCAATCAATGTTTCATTTTTTTTTAGATATATTACGGATTCATTATTTGTTGTAGTATTAGTATTCATATTGCTCAAAATACTATCTATAATACCATTTACATCAATGACAGAATTGCTGTGTTGCATACTTTTTTTGACTTTTCTGATACTTAACAAATAGTTTTTGTAAATAAACTTTTGGTTATTGTCCATTAACTTTTTTTTACTAAGACAAAGGGATGTAGTTTTGTTTTTCCTTAGATTGAGCAAAGGGACATTAAGATAAGATTCGGCAATTTCAACGAGCGCAAGTGCAAGAAGAATGTAATACTTCATAGTTAAAACAACTCTAATAAAAAATAGTCATCAATTTTTTATATAAATAGCACTTTTAATTATGCTATGTATTCTAATGTCTGTATTAGAATATATATACAATTGTGATAAATTCTCATCATATTCATATAACTTAATATATCCAATGTAAATATTTTTAGCAGGATATTTATTTTTGAGATATATAAGAATATTATTATTTTTTTCACAGTTAATGAAATCTATCTCTGTAAAATATCTCAGCTCATATAATTTCAACTTTTTGATTTTCTTTGATATATCTTTAGATATTTTGATTAAACTATCTAAATATTCTGTTTTAGACATAATTTATAATATGATAAATAAATATATCATTTTTTATTTCTAAACTTATTTATTCTTCCTTTTCTCTCTTTTGTTTTTTTTGCTTTTTCTAATTCATATTTAGTTAATTCTTTGAATGTAAGTGGTGTCTTAGATGTTATACGTTTAGTAGGACGATAAACATCATTTGCTTTACGATATCCTACTTCACCTCTCTGATTTTTCCAATCTTCTTTAAACCATCTAGCTAGCCCTTTTTTAGTAGGTTTTTTCCCATGATAGGCATCAGTTGATTTATATTTTTTTAGATATGCTTTTTTATATTCTTGTACCAATATGCCACTTCTATATGCCGAATGTTGTGGATATCTGTTATAGACTTTCTTTTTAATAGTCTCATATAACTTGGTATCTTTTGGTATATTTGCCATTATTCTATATAATTAAAATTATTTAAAAATTGATTATAGTTATTTATATATTGTTTATACCATTTTCAAAATAATGAATGAGGAAGAACTTTGGAATCTTTTTGATGAGATTAAAAAGGAGGAAAATATTGATAATGGTATAAATGATAATGATGTAATAAAATGTTCTTGTGGTTGTGAAGAGTTTATTACAGAAGATAATATGAATATATGTACAAAATGTAGTTCCATTGTTTCAAAAGTTATTGAAAGTGGGGCTGAATGGAGATTCTATGGTAATGACGATAACAGAGATGGTGATCCATCGCGCTGTGGTATGCCGACAAATAATCTTTTACCAAAATCTTCAATAGGTTCCATGATTGGTTGTGGTTATAAAGATAATATAGATATCAGGCGAATACGTATGTTTCAAATGTGGAATAGTATGCCATATGACGAAAGAACATTATGGAATGTATTTGATAAAATGACTGCAAATACTATAAATAATGGAATACCACAAAAAGTTATAGATAATGCTAAGGTATTATATAAAAAAGCTTCTGAAAAAAAAATATCACGAGGAGACAATAAGGATGGACTTATTGCATCATGTATTTATCATGCATGTTTATTGAATAAAGTACCCAAAAGTTCAAAAGACATAGCAGCTATGTTTAATATTTCACATGTTACATTAAATAAAGGCAATTCACGATTTCAAACTTTACTACAAATTAATGTTTCTTCACCCGATCCCATAGACTTTATTTCACAATATGGTAATAATTTAAGTATGTCTATTGATGATATTAATAAATGCAAAGAATTAGTTAAGTTGATCGAAGATAATGAAATAATGAATGATAATTCCCCTACATCTTCGGCAGCAGGTATATTATATTATTATTCTACTGTTAAAAATTTAGGATATACTAAAAAGAAATTTGCAAAAGCATGTAATGTATCTGAAGTTACTATTGTTAAATGCTATAAAATAATTAATAATTACCACGATTTTATTATAAAGAACAGTGATATATTCGTTTAATATATATTAATATTTATAACATTATATTATAAATGTACTATGAATAATGAACTCTTTACATCAATTTGTAATGGTGATATACAAAATAGTCTATTATTAGCAACAAAAATAATTTTTTTACATGACGCATTTGAGCTACTAGAAAATGTTTATATAGATGTTTGTTCATATATAGGTACTTATATATCATTATCAGATATTAGCAAACTTATAGATGTTATTAATCAAACCAATGACATTATAAACTTAGAAAAGGTTATTATAAAAGATAATTATAATTTAATAACAAAACTATGTATAATTTGCGATATATATAATAAACATCCAACAGCAAAATGCAGTAATATGTCAATAACAGTTATAAAAAGCAAGATTGCTCATATTATTAATGATAATGAAATGAAATTATCTCATAATGGTATTATGCGTTTTGAAGGTATATTACCACCACAAGACCATGAAAATTACATGACTGCATTAAAAATAATTGCAATATTTATTAAAACCATTAAATCAACAGATAACATATCTGTGGATAGTCATGATATATTAAAAGATATATCTAATAATTTGAGGTTAGTAACAGAGTTTATATTAAGAAAAAAATATAAATTTGAAACTAAATTCAACGCAAATGACGATGACATTGTTTGGTTTTTATGGGGTGTATATAGCGTACTTTATAAAGATACAATTGTAGATAATACATATGCTTTGTATAATCATGAATATAAAAAGAAGCATAAAACTACTAGAAGTGGTTTATTACATGCATTATCTTTAATAGCTATCTATACTCATAAAAAAGATATATCACGAGGATGGAATAGTCGTGAAAAAATAGTCATACAAAAAATAGATGAAGTTGCTATTAAATTATATAATGAAATCAGAAGAGATATTATTAAAGAAAATCCTGATAAATTTGAAAAGCCTGATAAAAAACAAGAAATAGCCGAATATGATGGATTAGATTATATCACTAATTTTATACCTGAAATAGATACAGCCAAACAAAACGCAATGAATACCGCGCAAAATATGTATCCAAAAAGTACTGGTGCAAAATCGGTTGAGTATAATAATGCTAAGATTATTTCATATTAATTTTATTATATTTTTTTATTATATCTTGTTTTGATATACTATATGCACCAACATTATTTTTCATATTATATTTAATATTATTTAGCTTTGCGATTAATTTATTTGTTACCTTACTAGTTTTTATAAACCAGTTTGTATTATTATTATCATTTTTATCACATTTTTTTGTTCTTCCCGTACTAAAACCCACCCGCTTTATCGCAATACTACAATCAGGCTTCTTTACAAATCTATACCATTTGCTAGGTTGAGTTTTATTAGCCTTTTTTCTTTTATAATTTCTTTTTTCCCATATTTGAAATACTGTTTTGATATCAACCACTTTATTTTTATTAGTATATGAATTTAAAGGTAAAATTTTACTATATTTCAAATGATAATTACTTGGAAAAGCTTTTTTGAAACTAGGTTTATTAAAACTAATGGGTAGGATAAAAGATATTGTTTTAGCATTTAAGTTAGCAGAATGTTTTATGAATTTTATAGCAGTTGACGATTTATTTCCAAATGGTGGATTTCCAATTATATGTAAATTGTCATTTGTAGTTTTAAGTTTTAAAAAGTTTTGTTTGACTATATCTTTGTGTTCAGGTTTAATATCATAAAACTTATAGTTATTTGATAGTTTCTTGATATACTTAATAAATGCTCCATTACCAGCACTGGGCTCAATAATAGTGTCTGACTTTTTGATTTTAATGTTATTTTTAATGGCATTATAACATATTTTTACAGTTTTATCAACAGTATAATATTTATAATAATTGATAGGCATTATTTAATTTATAATGATATAAAGTTTTTCGCAGTGATATTATTAAAAATGGTTGATGAAAAGTATTTTGAAACGATTGATACAATGGAAAAATCTTACATTTTAGGACTAATATTGTTCAATCTAAAAGACAGATATGATGGTAAATATTTAAAATGCAACTTTAAAATATCAGATATAAAAACTAATAACAGGTATTTAACTTATAATTATTATAACAAATGCGAATCATATGATAAAATTAATTATCCTTATTTCAAAAATATTGATATGATTATTGATAAACTATCACAACTTGGAGATGTATATGTTAGTGAATATAATAATGTAGAACTATGTATATCTTCAAATAAAATAGTAGAAGATATGCAAAAAGTAATTGATAATAATAAATTAGAACTATTAATTGATTTAGATTTATCTAATATTGTAAATAGTCTTAATAATTTTGATTTAAAAAACCAATTTATCAAAGCATATTTAGAACAATTCGCCAAAATAGTAGGAACTACTTTGCAAGTAGCTATATATAATAACGAAAATTATGAATTATTATCTGAAATTTACAAAGTACCTTTTACAATTCAAAAAGATGCTATAGGATATACTATTGAATATAAAGATTCTGATATGTTAGATTTTCTTGGAATGGTTTATGATCCAAAGTATCATTATAGTAATTATAATTTATATAATTTTAATGATTGTGACAATCAACCAATGATTAAAGTATATATGGTAAATAAAAATGCAATTATTCCCACAAAAGCATCATATAGTGACGCCGGCTATGATCTTACAATTATTAAAGAACATAAAGTATTAAATAGTGATACGGTTTTATATGATACAGGTATCAAGTTAAATATTCCAAATGGATATTATGTAGAAATTGTCCCAAGAAGTTCTATTAGTAAATCAGGATATGTGCTAGCAAATAGTGTTGGTATTATAGATCAGAGCTATTGTGGTAATTTATTAGTTGCATTGAGAAAGATTAATAAAGATTGTCCTGATTTAGAGTTACCGTGGAAATGTTGTCAACTAATTGTTAAAAAACAAATATATTCTAATTTTCAATTAGCATTAGATGATTTAAATAAAACCAAGCGAGGCGATGGAGGTTTTGGAAGTACGGGCTAAAACATTCTAGAATAATAATGTCTTTTATTTTTATGCGAATTACTAATTAAATGTTTAATTAGAGATACCAAAATAATACTTAATATGAAATTTAATATAAATACGGGAATAATTACAGGTAAAAGTTTATTATAAACATTTACACCAAAATAATCTAAATATTTAAACCACAATTCGCGTGTATATTCTGTTTGTTTAAAGAACATATATAGATAATTTTTGCATTCATAAACTATTGTCTTTTTGATTTCAGTAATATCCATTTTGTATTATTTTATTATACGTATTAAATCAATTTTTATACATTCTATTAGTAATTTTATTATGAATATCATCATATGATTCTAATGAATAATTAATAAAAAATGGATTTTTAGAATAAGAATCACTACATATGTAAACATGATTAAACAATTGTTTTATTTTATCTTTTATTAACACGTCATTAATACCTACGTTCCAAAGATATATGCTATGTTTTCTAATAGGACATACGATATGTATATTATTTAATAGATGTTCTTTAATGTCTCCTTCATTTTCAAGTAATTTATCACTAAATATTTTCTCTGCGTCTATATTAAACTTTGTGACATTATTTAGTATTTTTTTTTGCTCTTTGTTTAAAAATTTAAATTTCAATAAATTATCTTTTGATAATGTTAATATTATTAAATTTGTTATAAAAGTTTTATAACGTGTTGTAATAAATATATTTGACTTATATAGTACATCAATTATTTGAGTATTATAAATAATATTACCATTATTTTCTGCAATATAATTAATCATTTTATTGATTAACACCGATTTATCATCCGTCATAATAAAATATTCAATTTCATTATTAATATCGTTTGTAAATAATGTTATTGCGAACATTGCTGAAATATTGTCATATATATATTCAAAATCATCAATATTCTTTTTAAGCAAATTATAATCATGTGCAGATAATATAGAACGACAAAACTTAACAAAATTCTGACTATTAAGTATTTTTTTTGATATTAATTTAGATTTTTTTATGATATTAAATAATATCTTATATGTATTATCATTATATTTCAATATATATTTATTGTAATTAATTGAAAACTTATTTAAAAGCGTAATATAATTACTATGATTTTTATTGAAAATTCTGTAATTATTCTTTTTATCATTAAATGAATTACGTTTTTCAATTATAGTTACTTTATATCCATTATCAAGACATTTAATGGCTGAATATAATCCTATAAAATTGCACCCGGCTATGACTAAATTATTATTCATATATTAATTAATTTAATTATCTAATATGTTTTTATATGCGTATTATAAATTCTAATAATTAACTATATATTAATTAAGGATAATTTATGATATGGGAAATACATCATCAAGACAAAATACTTATCAACAATATCATAGAGAATTAAATGCTCCTAAAAAAACAGTAATGGAAGATGCTGAATTAAAAAAAATAGATATGAATACACTAAATCATTATGAAGTTTTAAATGTTAGCAAGGATTTTACTTGGGATGAACTTAAAGAATCATATAGAAAGCTAGCTATTAATGTACATCCAGATAAGCCCAATGGTAATAAAGAGCTATTTAATATTATAACATTTTCTTTTAAACAATTGGCAAAAGAATATAAAAATCGTACAAGTGATCTAGATCATTATGATTTAAAAAAACAATCAAATGAGTTCTTTCATAAAATGACTAGTGAAACCATGCCGCATCCTAGTGATGCGTTGCAAAATCCAGACGAAACCTTTTCTACTAAGTTTAATCGTAATTTTGAAAAATGTAAAGTTATGGATGATGATATTGATTTTGGGTATGGTGAAAAAATGCATGAATCCTCGCAGGTACGCGAAGACATTAATATAGAAAAACTAATAAAAAAAGATAAAATAGATAATGAAAGTTTTAATAAGCTTTTTAACAAAAATGTTCCAGTAAACAAACAGCTTGTAAAATATAAAGAACCTGAACCTTTATTATTAGCAAAATCGTTGAACTTTACAGAATTAGGTAGCAAAAAATCGGATGACTATACTAGTAGTATGGAAAAGACAAATAATCTATCATATACTGATTATATGAGAGCACATGATGGTACACGTCTTGTTGATCCATCTTTAATAAAGTCTGGAAAACAATTTAAAACAGTTGAAGAATATAAAGCATATAGTGATGGTAAAGCTGAAAGAAAAATGAGTGAAAAAGAGCTTAAATTACAAGAATTAAAAAAAGTAAAAGCAGAAAAAGAAGAAAATATACGTTTATCTAGATTAAAGAAGTATGATGAACGTGTTGAAAAATCATTTAATAAAGCTAATAAACTATTTTTGAAATAATTTCTTCTTTATTTTTTTCTGTATCCTTCCATCCAAGTTCAAATAATTCACGTGACTTATCCTTATCAATATATAAGTAATTATTTGGTTCAAATTTTCTACCCCATATATGTCTATGTATAATTATTTTATTAGTCTCATCTACGTTTTGGTAATCATATTTTATATCACCGTCAATATATCTATTTCCTTTATATTTTTTTGAGAAAGTGCTACCTGATAAATAAGGCAAATAAGAACTACAAAGACAATAATCAATAACATCATCAATATCTGTAAAATCTTTTTTTTCTTCTGTTTTCATTTTAAATAAAGCGCCTTCTAATTTGGTTGATATTATTGATATTTTATCAAGATTTTTTGGTTCTTTATTTTTGTATCGTAATTTAAGATTATCTTCTACGTTTTTTTGAAATGTTTTCATGTCACTTTGTATTTTTAATTTAGTTACATTATTACCAATTGTATAACCCCATATTTTATCGTGATCTGATAAATCTTCTTCCTGTGTGTATAATAAAGAACACCATGCACCACCAGATATTCCAGTTATTTTATAGTCAGGTACAAAGATATTTTTCTTTATATATCCAATAACGCCCATACTATATGGTAAAAATAACCCTGTACCATAAATATTAATATTAGTAAATGCTTTCACGATATTTATCATATAAAAAAATGATATTAATAATGATAAATATTTCATTCTTAGTTTAATATATATACTATTTTATTTTTTATACTTTTTTAGTCCATTTAGCTTTTTCCTCTGTTAAATCACGAGTTCTCATATAATTGAAGAATTTCATAATTTCTTCTTCATTACCTTGTTTGAAAAAATCAGATAATTCTTGTATAGATTTTTGTTTATTTTGTATAGATGCTAATATTATATTATTCATATTTTTTTTATATTTATCAGATATAAATGGTGGCTGGTTTTTAAGCCATGTATCTCTCATTTTTTTATAAGAATCTGTATTTAAAGGTATGATTTCTTGATAGCTATTGTCATATGATACTACAACATTATTATCAGTTATTGATACAGATGTAATAGTATTATTTGTATTTTCCATTTTAATATATGACTATATTTAATTTTTTTTATATATCTTTTATTAGTAGTAATTATAATGGCAAAAATAGAAAGAGGTCTTGAAATGGTATTGCATTCTATTATAATTGGTTTAATATTATACATGTTAATGGTTTTTGTATTAAAACAAAAAGAAGAAGTTGCTGAAAATAGAAGTATTTTAATAGCTGCATTTGCATTAATATATATGGTTGTTTTTGGTCACGGTCTTCCAAATAAAATTAACAAGGATTTATAATTATATTTGATTATATATAATCATATAAGCTGAATTATTATTATTTTTAAAATTATTTATTTCTTTAATATCCATATCATTATATAATAGATAATTATCTGTATCATTATTACATATCGCCATATAATGCCCGCCTTGTAAATTTCCTACATGAAGTGCCATAGATGATAATTTATACATTTTTCTAACATTTGGATTACCTAATTCTGTTCCTTCATTGAAATATAATTGATCATTAATATTAATAGGCTCTGTGTTTTTTCTAAATATATCTGCAAATCTAGTAACAACAATAAATAATACCTTGGGCAAACTCCATAATTTTGTTTGTTTTATATATTGTGTTTTTGATTTACATTTTTCGCATTCCCAATCGTCGCAATTAATTTCTTTTTTATATAATTGTTTTATCATATCAACAATAGAAAGATTTTTATCAGTAATATTAAGATTTAATGTTACGAATGGTTCAAAATTATAAAGTGTATTATTGCATTTAGTGCATCGTGTTATGTTAAGATAAAATCCTTGTATTAATGATTGCCATTGTGATATTTTATTATTATTATGTTTAATATTATAGTATTCAAACTTATCTTTTAATTTGCTACTATTTAATAGTACTCTATTTAAATCTCTATCATTTTCTACAACTATTCCATCTTTAATTTTATCATTAATACTATATTCATTTATAACTTTATAATAGCTAGGATTTTGATTAATTTCATTTATAACTGCTTCTGATAAATAAAGCCAGAGTTCATAGATATCAAGCTGTTCGCCATATCTAAATGTTCCTTCAAATGTATTAAATACTTTTTTGACGAATTTTCTTGGAATTAATGATTTCTCTTTTTCATGCATTAATACCAAAATCTCTTTTAAATTACTTGTAAATGTATCATCTGATAATTCATAGCTAAGTATAGTATCGCGCAAATAAGTATTTCTACAAATTATTTGTATAAGACTATTTATAGCGCATGTTGCTCCAATATTTTCTAAACCTTGCATTAGTTTATTTAGATATATATAAAATATATTTATATCATAATAAAATAATTCTATAATATAGATAATATGCCAAAAAAAAGTTCTAAGAAGACAGCAAGAAAATCTTCAAAAAAGAGTTTAGAAGAGTTTATGCCAATGAGCAGCAAATTAACTACAAGATTAGTAGCTTCGCCCAATCAACCTCCTCCAAGTAGCAAAAGAATATTAATAGCATCTATTGTAGGTGGTATAATAGGTATAATTATTAATATTAGTGCATTAACTTGGTTACAAAAATTAGAAGAATTAAACTGCGCGTGCAGTGAACATTGGATGCGTAATTACATTAAATACTATTTATATGTAATTATCCCTATGTTCTTTATTGGATTAATTATTAATATATATGCATATGTAGCTGACATAAGCATTAATGAAATTAATAATAATGATTTATTTATATTTTATAGATCATTTGCTGGAATAGTATCATTATTTGGATTTGCTAATATATTTATTGTTATAATATTTATTAACAGATTAAAAGAAATAAATTGCGAATGCAGTGAAGATATTAAACGCGAAGTATATTGGGTTTATAATATCGTATTAGCAGCTATTATTGGTTTGACTATATTATTTATGTTAGTTGGATTACCATTAGCTCTTATGACTTTAAGAAGATAAATTAATCAACTTCATCAATTGTAGGTTCAGTTGTTCCTGGCATTCCTTCTGGCATTCCTTCTGGCATTCCTTCTGGCATTCCTTCTGGCATTCCTTCTGGCATTCCACCAGGAGGAGCTTGACTACTATAAAGTTTTTGCATTAGTGGATTAACTTTTTCTTCAAGTTCTTTTTGTTTATTTTTATAAGTGTCAATATCTTCATTGTCATTATCTTCAAGCCATTTTAGTCCTTCTTCAATAATTGGGTCAAGTTCTTCTTTTACTTCATCAAGAGCAGGTGGGGAATTTTCATTTTTATTCATTGAATTTTTAAGATTATACAAATAGTTTTCTAGACCATTTTTAGTTTCAATAAGTTCTTTTTGTTTATTATCTTCTTCCTTGAATTCTTCTGCTTTTTTTATCATTTCATCAATTTGCTCTTTGGAAAGACGACCTTTATCATTTGTAATAGTAATATTATTAGTCTTTTTAGTTGATTTTTCTTCTGCTGTAATATTCATAATACCATTTGCATCAACATCAAATGATACTTCAATTTGTGCTTGACCTCTTGGCATTGGAGGAATACCATCAAGATGAAAACTTCCTAGAAGATTATTATCTTTTGTAAAACCTCGTTCTCCTTCATAAATCTTGATATCTACACCAGGTTGATTATCTGCATATGTTGAGAACACTTGTGATTTTTTTGTTGGAATTGTGGTATTGCGTTCAATGATTTTAGTCATTACACCACCAGCTGTTTCAATTCCAAGAGAAAGTGGTGCTACATCAAGAAGAAGCAATTCATTGGTTTTACTATTACCTTGGCCAGTTAAAATGGATGCTTGAACAGCCGCTCCATATGCAACAGCTTCATCCGGATTCAATGATTTATTAAGTTGCTTTCCATTAAAATATGATGATAGAAGCTCTTGAAGTTTTGGAATACGCGTGGTACCACCTACAAGAACAATTTCATGAATATCACTTTTGCCCATCTTTGCATCTTTAAGAAGTTGTTCAAGTGGTTTCAAAGTACGTTGAAATACTTTGTCTGCAAGGGATTCAAACTTAGCACGTGATAGATTTGTATTATAGTCAACGCCGTCCATCAAAGAATCAACTTCAATGCTTGTTGTTGAAGCAGCAGAAAGATTTTTCTTAGCTTTTTCAGCAGCAATATTGAGACGTTTGAGTGCTCTTGCATTTTCACGCACATCCATTTTATGCTTCTTTTTAATATCATCACATAGATAGTCAACAATAAGATTATCAATATCAGAGCCGCCCAAATGTGTATCACCGCCAGTAGCTTTTACTTCAAAAATACCACCATCAAGAGTTAAAATTGAAACATCATGAGTACCACCACCACAATCAAATACTAGGATATTTTTTTCTTGTTTATCTTCTGTTTTATCTAGACCATATGCAATAGCAGCAGCAGTTGGCTCATTAATAATTCTGAGAACTTCAAGTCCAGCAATTGCTCCCGCATCTTTCGTAGCTTGACGCTGTGAATCATTGAAATAAGCTGGAACTGTAATTACAACTTTTTTTAATTCATGTCCAAGATATGATTCAGTTGTATCTTTGAGACGCTGAATTACCATGGCTGAAATCTCTTCGGGGTGAAAAGTTTTTTCTTCATTTTTATATTTAACATTAATTAGTGGCTTATTATCTTTATCACCCGATACTGCAAATGACCACAATTTAACATCTTTTTGCACAACATCATCAGTATATTTGCGACCAATCAAGCGCTTTGTATCATAAATAGTATTTTTTGGATTCATAGTAGATTGATTTTTTGCTGCATCTCCTACAAGTTTCTCCGTTTCACCAAAAGATACATATGAAGGTACAATACGCGAACCAGTTTGCGTATCTGGAATAATTTCTACACGATCATTAATCCAAATAGCTGCACAACTAGTTGTAGTGCCAATGTCAAAGCCCGCTGCAATTTCGTCTTCTTTACCCATAATTCCTGATTTTCTAATACTTATTAAATGCAAAATATCTTTATATATTTTAACACCATATAAAGAAAAAAGGTTATCTATAATTATTAGTAAAATGGTATTTAATAATGCAATGAATAATTATAATGATGAATATTATGATGAAAAAAAATTTAGTATACCAAATGCAAGCGAATTAGTTGAAATATCAAAAGCAAATGCAACTGAAAATATATTAACTGAATATTATAAAAAGATATATGAAATGCAATTAATAAAAAATATTTGTGAAAATAAAGAACTTGTTAAAGTATACAAAGAATATCAAAGTCTTAAAGATGAATAAGATAATTCTTGTGCATTTCTTTAATCAAATAAATATATGCTTTAAATATAAAGGCAAAATATAAATGGAAGCAGACTTAAATAATAATTTTGAATATGATAAAATTGTTATTAATTTAGATTCAAAAAATGGTATTAATAATAATGGCAATACTTTTGGATGCTATTTTAAGTTTGACGATACAATTAAAAATGCTGTTGCTGTGCAAGTAATAAATGCAACAATTATATCATCTGCATTTGCGACATATCAATCATACGATGATTGTTTTTTTGTTATATTAAATAATATTGAAAGAGCAACATCATATATCAAAGATAGTAATAATAATTTTAATATAGTTAAATATTTAGAAAAAGTAGAATATACAGATATTAGTACTGCTAATAGTAAAAACAAATCGGTTTCAGATATTGGTACAAGTACGGGTAGCTTTTCTGATTCTGGAACATATATGTTTAATCCTGTAATACCTACATTAGATCGTTTTGAGCTAACTTTAAAGGATAAAAATTTTGCAAATATACCAAGTACTAATATTGATTCTGTAAAAATATCTGTATGTATATACACACTCAAAAAGAGTTTATGCTAAAATCATATAAGAACCATTCATATTTTTAATAATAAATGAATATTATCACCAATTATAAAACCATATATTATAATCTTTTAACTAATTTTTATTTAATATTAAATTTAATTTTACCATTATATGATAGTGTTATTATAAGTATGCATAATCAAGCTACAAAGAATTTATTTGGTGATATTAAAAAAGTTAAAAGAATTAGAATGATTGAATTCTTAAATGAATTAGAAAGTAATGATAAACTAATTCTAGATAAAAATAATAATTTACTAGTTGTTGAATATAATTATAGTGATTACTTTGAATACAATAGTGAATCCGAGTCTGAAAATGAATCAAAGCCATCTAATAAAAATAATAACAAAGGTGTTTTAGAAGAAATCAAAAAACTACTAAACAACTCTATAAAGAATGATTAATTTTAACTTAAATATTTAATTGTTAGTTTTTGCTTCCATGCTCTTTTTATCTCTTCTTCATTATCTATTGTACCATAACAATCACTTTTTAATCTCTTTCGAACATCATCTTTAATATTTTTTTTGATGTAATCTTCATATTGATTTATATAGTAAAGATTCTCTTTTGCTTCCTGAACTTTATTTAAATATATCTTATTTCTAATATATTCTACATATAAAAAGTATAAGTTAGTATCAATACTACCTGTAACAAAGCCATCTTTATCATTTATAGAAAAGCATTCATTTTTATTATATATAATTTTTATTATATTAAACTCTTCATTTGTTTTATTATCTATTATTTTAATAGAATATGATGAATAAATATTGTATAAATTAATATCATTATGATTTACAGATATTTTATAATCTTTTTTAGATAATTTACTTTTAAATATTTTAATAATATCATCCTTAGTTTTTGTATATGTATTTGATAAAATAGTTACATACTGAGATGATTTACTTAAACGATAGCAGCAATCACCTTTTTTATATAATCTCAATGGATAACTATCTATTAATGGATATTTATTTTCTTTAATATGTTTTAATAATAATTTAGTAACTTCATTATATTGAGGTTTTATACATAAACATTTTTTTATGACAACCTTACTTTTTTTAGATGGATAAAATTTAATTAATAGATTGAGACGTTTATAAATCTTTTCCCATCTCCACCCCGATTGTTCTGGGCGCGATAATTCAAAATATAGGTTTTGTTTCATATATTCAATTGGAATAGTTTTATATTTTTCCTTGTAATATTTTAATTTATTTTCTGGTTTACTTGTATATTTTAATAATTTATTATACTGTACTGGTGACATCATTGTAATGTCAAATATTTGTTTTCCATATACATATATTTTTAATGTACCATCATGTTTTGCTTTTTTAATTTTTATAAACTTATAGTTATATTTTTTTATTATTTTAGCCAATTCTAATGAATCTCTCATTGGATTTTTTGAAAAACAGTCATAATCATTAATTGTATAATCTTTATAAAATCTATATTTTTTTGGTAATGCCAAATTGATTACTAGACCGCCATATAATATTAATTTTTTTCTAACAACAAAACGTGATATTATATTAATAACATTATTAAACTCTTTATAAACAGTTTTTAACTGTTTTTCTTCTATTTTGTCAATTATATTATCTATTGCATCAGATGACATATATGTTATCTAATTTAAATAAATATATAAAAAAATAATTATTTTACTGATTTACTGATTTTTTCTTAGATTTTTTTGGTGTATATTTAACGTTTTCTGATAATGATTTTCTGTGTAAATAAACTTTTTTACCTTTTCTATTAATTATAAATTTGCCGCCTTTTGGTCCAGTATAGACTTTAACAGAACCGCCTTCATATTCCATATATTCTTCTTGTACCATAATACTTCTTTTACTAATATATATAAATATTTTAATTTATTTCTTCATATTCTCTATATTCAAACTTTGGCATTATACTACCGATTTGTGTATTGTTAAATGCATATTCAATATCTGTTCCTTGAAATAAATTAGAATTTTTTAATAAAACAGGATTTACAACTTGCTCAGTGCCATACGAACAGACATTGGGTCTATATCCAGGATGTCCTCTATATTGTTGTTTATATGTTAATGGATTGTATATTCTATTACCTATTCTATAACTGGGATCACGTTGTACTTTATTATATGGTTCCATTTTACCTGTTTTACTATTTAATACCATTCCATCTTTTGGATGTTCGGCATATTCTGGGATACTATTTATCTTAGAAGATACTTGTGTCTCGCTTGACTTTCTAGATTCACCTGATTCGCCTGATGTTGTTTCCGTTGTTGAATTAGTATCTGCTGATATATCACGATTATCATTATTTATTATCTGTGTTGTCATACTATATGGTTTGCTATCGTCTTTATTTTTATCATTGAGTGTTATATTAATATTAAATACACTATTGCTATCTTTGACAATATCTGAAATATGTTTACCGCTATTCATTTCAGTTTCTTTGCTATCATTGCTACTTGCAGCTTTTTCACTTGATTCAGTATGTAAAGCTATTGGTGTTTCAAAAGCTTTTCGTTTAATAATGTCACGACGTTTTAATTCATTTGCTATTAATCTTAATTCATATAATACAAAATGTTCATTAAATATATCTAAAAGTATTTTATCTGTCATTATATATTCTCGCATAACAGTTTTCTCAAAATCTCTATATTTATCATGCATTAACATAGCTTTGAATAAATAATCATTATATTGTAAATGTATATAACTTTGTTTTAATGGTACTCTCATTTTCTCTGGTATATTTTTTTCATAATGTTGTTTATATAATGGCTCTATTCCTTCTATAAGTTTTGTGTGTGATACATGTCTAACTAAACCAGGTTCTACATCATTAGATTGCATTTTAACAATCATTTTATATTCGGTTGAATTGTATATCTTCATTTTTAGTTTCTCTTCATTTCCTAGCTTTTCATAAAACTCTTGCAAGTTTTTATTTAATTCCTCTCTTTTAGGTTGTCTATTTAATAAAGATTTATATACATCAATTATTACATATTCGTTTATTTTATTTGCCGATACAGATCCGGGATCATCATTATATTTAACATCATTGTATGGTAAATATGTATCTTCAACTGGATCCATAATAGTTTTCTCCATATCATCTCCACTTTGTCTGTAATACATATAATTAGTATTCATGCTCAACTCTGCATTTGTAGCATCAGTTTTATAAGCATCAGTAGAAGAATAAGTATCCATTGTATTTTGCGTTTGTATACCAGTAGAACCAGTAAATGATGCATCTAATCCACGACTTGTAATATATTCAGCATTCAACCCCGATGATTTAATATCTGGTAATATTAATTCGGTTGGATAATATGGTTGATAAATATTCTCATCAACAATTATATAAGAATCATGTGTTAATATTGTGCTACCTATCATATTATTATATTCTCTTCGTGTAAAACTATAAACTATTGCACCATCAACAATTTCAAATTCTTTTGCTGTTACTTTTGCTTTAATAGCTTCTTTAATACTATTATTTTTAATTTCAGTATAATTATCTTTGACATATACTTCTGTTTCTCTACCTAAATCTAGCCATTTTATACCAGTTTCTTCTGGATATATTTTATTTGGATTATAAGGTTTAAAAAAACGTCCTTCAACATCAATATAGCTGTCATATGTCAAGTCTTTTAATTCCATAGAATCCAATTCGTCACGTGTAATTATAACAGGATATACGAACTTTACCTTTAATATATCATATAATTTTTGATTATTTATTTTATCACCATCAGGTTCCATATTTGTATAATATACCCATTTTAAACCAATATCACTAGTATCTACGTTAAAATTCTCAACATTATATGTATTAAATAATTTCTTGATTTCTTTATTAAAATATAAAGCAGATGTTAGAAATATAACAGTTATTATAGCTACTATTATAGCTAACTTTTCCATAGCTCTCTATATTAATTAATAATAAAAAACGAGTACATAATTTTTATAATCTTTTAAATTTCTTAAAGTTTTATAAAATCAAATAAAAATAAAATTATGTACTCATTTTTAAAATCAAAACAATATAAGATTATAGCAACTTTATATATCAATAATAATAATGGAATATGCAAGAAAACGAAAGAGGGCTAATATGGAAGAAGAAGATGATGCTATTGCTAAAATGAATGAAAATAATATTTATACCTTGAATAATCATATTTATTTTTCAGATAATATTACACCAAAATCAGCATTTCAACTATGTAAACAACTTAGAATCCTTGAAACTAGTCTTAAAATGGAAGCTATTGCTACAAAAGTAGACCTTGAAATTTATTTGCATCTTACAACTGATGGTGGATGTGTTAGTTCAGCATTTTCTATCATTGATTGTATGAATAATCTCAAAATCCCTGTCAATACAGTTATTGATGGTGATGTATCATCAGCAGGTACCATTATTAGTATTCATGGTGATAAACGTTACATTGGACAGAATGCATATGTATTAGTTCATGAATTGCGTTCAGGATGCTGGGGAAAGCTAGCATATATTGACGATACTTATAAAAACTGTTTAAAAATTCAAGATCATATTAATAGAATTTATTTGACAAAAACTAAAATTAGCAAAAAAATGTTAAATAATCTACTTATTAAAGATATTCAATTTAATGCAGAAGAAAGCATTAAAATGGGATTGGCTGATGAAATTTATAAGGACCGATAGACAGAAAGTTTTATTCTTTTTATATAGTAATAATGAACAAAGTATTTTTTACTGATTTATATTTGAATATTACACTATATATGATTATAATGTTTTTCACATTAATTACAGCAACATATATATTATTAGATGATAATTGCAATATTATAGTTCGTACATTATCTATCATTGTATTAATAGCAGTTGTATTTTTGTTATTAAAAAAAGAAACATACTTGCCTTTTCTAGGAACAACATTTATACCAAGTAATTTATTTGTAGATCAACAATATCCTGATGGTGCAAATCTAAATTATAGCATTGATATGCGAGATTATGAAGATGGAACAAAAGTAATTTATTGGGCATCTAATAGTACAGGTTATATAATTGCTAATCCTTATGATGCTTATAAAGGTTTCAATAACTCTGGACTATCTATTGTAAAAAAAGGTAAAGCAGATATTCGTATATTCTGTCCAGATAAATATAAAGTAAATAAATTATTTACAATGACACTTGGTAAACATTTCCATTATCGCATTATATCTAAGAATACTGGATTTATTAGCCCAGTTCAAACATTCTATGTTGATTGCTAAATATGTTCTATTTCTATAAAAAAATGAATAACAGATTTAAAATATAATATTAGGGACAAAATGCCATTACACGGATCGCATCTCCAACTTGACTGCTACCGCTTCTTCAACGATCTTGAAGAAAATCTCAAATTTGAATATAACAAAGACAATATTGTAGATATCCAAAAAGTAAAAAAAGATTTAAATGAAACAATGAAATTCATCGACGAAGCATGGATGGATATGATGTATGAAGGTGAATACTCAGATTATTATGATAAATTCGCTAAAGATAACAATGAAGAAGAGCTATTACGAGAAAGTGATTATGTGTTATTTGACTTGGATGAATATACAATTGAATTGCCAAATGGCAATTATAGATATTGGATATATGAAAAGGAATTATCTGATGTCAAAGATATACTAAGAAAGAAAAAACAAACAATTGAAACTCACATTTCTGAGTTTAATGTTAGAGCAGGAGTGACGCTAGCATTGCTAGCAATGCAATAATTACAATTGTCAATCCTTCTATATTCTATATTTTTTATAATTTCTTCATGAAAATAATATATTCCAAATGAAGAAAATACATGCCATAATTGATGACTATTACCTATAATATCAAAGTTTCTAGGAAATAATCTTTCTGGTATTTTTGTAGTATATATTATAAATCCTACAAGAAAATATTTCATTGGATCTGTGAAATTATATTTAATTATTTTATTAACATCGCCATCAGTCAAATTATAAATGTGAATATAACTAATTATAATTCCCACATTATATATACTATAATAAGCCAATATACAATTATATTTTTTAATAATATCTATTTTCAATAATATAATTATTCCTATACCCAAGTATAAGCCAGAAAAAAACATATAAATATTCCTAATTCTTTCATAGCACCAAAACCAATAATAAAATATTAATATATTTGATGTAACTATATTTAGTATAATTGAAAATAAATCAAATTTTAATAATAATAGATAATCTTTATGAGATATAGGCATATATGTATGATAACATGTTGACATGGCAAAACAAATTATTGAAACTATCTCGTATAACTTTAATATAATATCATCATTATAATTTATAATTAAAATATAAACATAATAAATTAAACTCATCATATGAGTCCATATATTTATTGTTTCATTATGTATATTAAATATACTAATTAGACAATTTAATCTATTTGCTTGACTTCTATATCCTGTTAGGATATGCTTATTTATTGTCCACAATGGTATATTGCTAGTCATATAGTAATATAATGATTAAATCTTATATTATTATAAATGGATTTAATAAAAATTAACTTAGTTAGCTTCAAAGCAAATAAAAATGCCGATATATTTTCTAAAAATGACATTAAAATCGTTATCAAATATGGATGTTATAATATTATAACAAAGACTATTAACAATAACAATAATCCAATATTTAATCAAGAATATTATATGAAGTATTTAAAAGATACTAGTATGATAATTACTGTATATGATAGTGATAATATATTTGGTGATATTGAATTATATAAAGAAATTATATTTAAACTTAACAGTAAAAGATATTGTAACCATGAATTAAAGTATTATTATGAAATAATATATGATGTTAGTGATAATATATTATTGAAATCTTATTTTGATAAATTAAATAATAATATTAATAAAAATAAATTAGAAAAGATAAAGAAAATTATTTAGTAATCATCATCTGTATCAGTTGATAACCCTTTATTTCTACGTTCTTGTTTCTTTTGAAGTAACAACTCTAAATGTTTCTTCAACATTATTAAACGATAAATTTTTAGACAAACTCGCACCTAACAACGACATTTTTCTAATAGTAATAAATACAATACTTTATATATATATATTTGAAAAAAAATTATAAGTAATTGCTAACATATTTATTATTATATTGCCTTAATTTTTCAGGCGCAATAATCTTTTTAACATCATAATGGCTAATATAAGTTGCCCAGAGATATTCTAAGTTATCTGATAATATATTGTATTGAAACATTGAATATAATATTAATCCTAATTCCACATCAACATTTTCAACATAATATATATTATATTTGCTATCAATTAAATCTACAATATCACCCTTTTTATCACAAAATACTACTAGGTTATTTATATCAATTATATTTAATGCTTCTTTATAATAATTAATATCAATATCTTTTTTATAATCTAAGCAAACTACATCACTATCTTTTGTATCTTTACCATAATAATCCAGTATTTCTCTATATTTATAATATGCCTTATACATTAAATCCTCATCATTATATATTATTTTAGTCATTTTCTCCCTAATATCATCACGAAATTCATATTTATAAACCTTTAATATTATATTAGATTTATCACCATAATAATTACTGAAATCTTGCAATACTTCCTTGAACTTTATAGTGTCATATACACCATCTTCATATAATCTAAATAATCCGCAAAATATTGTATCCCAATATTTATTACCCTTTTTAAAAACTATCTTTCTTTTAATATTATTTTTCCTAGATTCTTTTGCAAATTCATATATATTAGATAATTGAAATAATTGTTCTCCTAAATCCCCAGATATATCATATGATAAAAAAGGGTAACTCATTATATAACTATAATAATGTAACAATAAATCTTTAAATATTGTATTTAATTGATGATACCTTTGTATTCTTATTATATTCTATATTTGCCACAATATCCATGCTATCCTTAATAATATCTATATGTGACATTATTATAACTCCACTAAATGTATTAAGCAAATTCTTTAAAAATCCAGGTACTAATGACAGGTTTTGTTTATCACATGCAGTAAAACCTTCATCAATAAATATTTGTTCACATTGTGTATTAGAATATAAACTCATTCTTAATGCAAGTGATATTACAAATCGCTGAAATCCCGAAGCCTGATTTATAGCTATTACTTGTTCCATATTATCATTTGTAACATTATGTATTAACCAATTAATATGTATTATATCTTTTTGCTGATTTATCATATAGTCTAACTTAAATTTCTTTGTGTCTTCATGGCATAAATCCTTAATATAATCATTGGAATTATCTATCAGTCTTTTTAATATATGATTTTTATATAGATTTATTTTGTAGTCTTTAAAATTACTAATAATGATATCTAATATCGTTATAACCTCATTTATTTTTGTTAATTCCTTACTATAATAGTTATAGTTATTTACATTATTATTATTATATTTTTCAATAGTTTCTATTTCGGCTACCTTTTCAGTAATATCTTTAATATTATTGTTGCATTCACTTATACTATCAATTAATTGTCTCTTTCTAATAATTTTTTCCTTAATTGTTTTATTATTATTATTTAGTATCTTAACTTCTTCATCAAATATTATCTTACTTAATTCAATATATCTATGTGATTTAATAATATTGTCAATTCTATTATATTCATACCATTTATTATAAGAAGATTCTAATTCTTTTAGTTTAATAATTCGTGGCTCAATATATCTTTTATATTTTATTTTATTTTCATATAATGCTTTTTTATTACCCAAATCATCATATCTTTTAATATATTTACAATACAATTCATAATCATGATATTCTGCTAATTCATTGTATAATATGTTTGCATTGATTTTAAATTTATCAATATCAGTCTGTATTGTTTCCAATAGTTTTATACTATCTTTCTTTTTATTGTTTTCATCGCTAATTTTTGTAATAATACTACTTATATTATCATCAATTTGTCTACTTGTAGACAGATAGTTATTATATGTATTCCATGAATTATATAATTCAGTATTAAATAATTTGTTTTTATTACTTTCATTATCATTGAATACTTTTATATAATCAATATTAGTATCAACATATATATTATTATTTAGTTCAGCTATTTTCTGCGTAGTTTCATAAATACTAGTTTCTAATACTTTTATGCGTTTTACCCATGGTCTATTACAACAATATTTGCACTTGGGATCATAATCATTATCTTTATTGGATTTTAGGTTACTGAGTTCATTATTATATTCAACTAAATCGCCATTAAGTTTATCTAGTTTTTCTAAATTCTCGTAACAATTATTTAAAATACTATTATTGCTCTCAATAGAATGTTCTGTTTTATAAATATAATTAACAACACCAATTGAAATATCATATTTATTGTTTGGCTCGTGCTCAACTTGTAACTCTTTTTTTGAAACATAGAGTTCTTGTAAATCTTTATCATATTGTATGTGATTAGTATCATAGTCTTGTAATTCTTTTGTTAGTTTTGCTTGTAATTCTAATAATTTTAAGTAACATTCATATGATATCAAATCTGTTAAAGTATTATTAACATATTGCTTATTATCATATATAAATTCATTTAGCAGCTTTAATGAATCGCCTTTGAAAATGATACTAATATCTTTTTGTATTTCACTGATATCTCTCAATGGTTTATTTGCTTTATTTGGTTTTGTTGATTCAATTTTATTAATTTCACAAATTAAATTATCATATTCTAATTGTATATCAGTAATATCAGAATCGCTTTTAATATCTAAATTATACTGTGATACATAAGCTTTTTCATCTTTGATAAAAGCATATTCACATGGTTTATCATATTTTTCTGGCAATATAATTTCACCATTATATTCTTTTGAAATTGCCAATACTTCATTATAAGATTTTGTTTTTAAATATACTTTTAATTCATTCAGCTCATTACATAAGGCTTTATAAGTATTTTTTTCCAATTCTTTTTGATATTCAAACTCACCATCCAATAAATCTTTATGATTATCAATATCAATGTCTATTCTATTGTTTTCTTCCATTAACTTTTCATATTTTAGCTTGCTATCTTGCAGACACAATAATAGCTCGCTTTTGTTACTATTATCAATAACATTTTTTGAAACGATATGTTTATATACTTCGCGTTTATTTTCTATTGTTTTTTTATAATCTTTATATTTATTTAAACTCAATTTTAATAGATTAAATAGCTCATAAATTTCATTAATATTTGAAGCTTTATCAATTATTGCAGTACATTCTTTATAATCCATTCGTAAAATATCATTATCAACTACTTGTGTTATCATACTACATGTTAGGAAATCGTCCAATGTTCCTAGATTATCCTTGATAAACTCTACACATGCATTATTTTTCTTTATTAATATCTTCTCTAAATCAATGTACTCATATATTTCTGTATTATTTTTAGCTACTGTATTGAATGTTCTTTTAATATTATATTTTTTACCATTTATAGATATATCAATTGATGTAATTGCTTTGTTATGTTTATAATTTATAATACAATTCTTAGAGAACTGAGATTGCTTATCTTTTGTAACTGACCCCCAAATTGCCAATGATATTATATCATATATAGCAGATTTCCCTGTTCCATTATTTCCACATATTAATAAAGTACTATTTATTGCATTTGCAAAGTTTATTGAATTACCTGTTTCATAACAGAATAAATTATCCCATTCTAGATACTCAATACAGAATGGATATTTAATATTTTTATTACCATTTATAATAGTATTTGTATTATAAGTTTTAATTAGATGTGATATATCCTTGTTTTTTTTATTACATTCTTCAACCAGCTCTTCGGGACAATTTATACTATCAAATAATAATATCTCAGTATTTTTAATTATATCAACCGCTTTATCATAATATTCTTTTGGTATAATTGTATTTAAATATTCTATAAAAGTGTCTTTATTGACTTGCAAAGATTTCTCAGTTTTATTTTCTATTTTTTTGCTTGTCAAACGATTTCTAAGACATTTATAATTTATACCATATGTATTAAAGATATCATATAGTTTTGTATATCCATCAACAGCTATCTCTGTGTATGTTCTTATTTCTATATTCTTCGGGAAATATTCATTAGTAACTACATCAGATAGTAAAACATCATATTTGCCTCTTTTACGAATATATATATCATTATTTTGATAAACGACATTAATGTAACCGTACGGATTATATACATTAACATTTTCTACATTATTGCCTTCCATATCCCAAATCATATAACCATGGTTTATAATATCTTCACCATAATTTTGTTGCACAAGTGATCCTGCATAACCCCACAATAAATTACCATACATACCTTTTTGACGCAAATGAATATCTCCAAGTAGAGCAAAATCAAATTGGGAAATCCACTCAAATGGATAAGGATTTGTACTATTTAAAACTTGTGTTCCATTATATAACTTGACATTTCCAAACGTTCCATGAAATAAAGCTACCTTCTTTGATACATTATTATAAATATCGGGAAATGCTGGGAGATTTTTAACACGTCCTACTGTTGAAGTTTTATCCAATGTATCATCAATATTCACATAAGAAAATCCTATGTCATCAATAACAAACGATTGTGTTGATTTTAGTATTCTAAGATTTTCTATTTCAATTGTTGATGATATAAGTGAAGGTTGATCAATTTCATTTTGATTTCTATCATGATTACCATGAAATATAATTGTTGTTCCGATATCAGTTAGACCTTTAATAAATTTATTATATAATTCAAGACCAAAATTACCTATAACGTTTTTATTATGAAATATATCTCCTGTAATAATAATTAAATAATCGTTTTTATTTAATTTATATTTAGCAATATTATCTCGTAATGAAATAAATAAATTATTAAATACTGTTGAATATTCTTGATACCTTGATGCTTTTTTGTCACCATTGCGTATGTGTATATCGGAAATATGAAATAATTTCTTCATTATTTATATAAAAACAATAAACTCTAATATCATTTTTCATAATTGAATGCTATAATAGCGATGCCAATAAGCGCAATTATAATACCAACTATACATTCAGTATTAATATCTTGGTTAAATAACATATAACTTGCAATTAATGTAAATATAACATTTAAATTAATTATGATATGTGTATAACTTATATTTGGTGATATAGAAAATGCATACTGTTGTAGTAAAGCCGCTGATAATAATATTAATGAAAATGCAAATGTATATATCATAAAATAATTATCACAATTTTTCATAAACTTATATAAAATATCCTGATTTGTTATAATATAAAACAAGGATATAAATCCGGATATAACAAAGCTAAATAAAATAAAAGTAATATTATCATAATTACTAATATCTACATATTTCATTGATATAGCACCTATCGCGGTTATTAACGTTGCTATAAAAGAAATAATAATCCATTTATTATTAAGCATTATATATCTACTTTATAATTATTAATTATTTTTTTGATGCTGCTCTGGAAGATCTTCTTAAAGGTGTTTCTTTGACACTTTCAGATAAGCTTGTTGATCTAGATTTAACTTCTGTTTTATTTAAATTATTACCAACACATGTTGTATATATTTTTTTTACTACTTCTAACAATACAAAATGAGCATCTTTATATACATCTATTATAAACTTATTTTTTTCTTCAATGTCACCATAAAAAGGGTAATAACCAAGTAGATGATATAAGTTGTTAAGAGATTTATAGACATTTGTTCTATTTCCAAATAATCCACAAAATCTAAATACATTTGCAAATCCAATTACAATTGTTAAATTATCAAAAAAATCTGCTGATATATGCATTGATAAGTTTTCTTTTATTTCAGAATAACTTTTAAAACTAACAATTGGCATATAATTGCTACTATTTGAGTATGATAATGAATACTCATCGCTACCTACACCTCCCTGCTTTGCTTTTTTATAGTTTTCTCCATAAATAGATTTGATATTTCTTAAAAATTCCTTTGTTTCATTTAAACCACTTTCAATTACTTGTTTACCTTCAACACTAGAATAATCATCAAATAATATAAAATCTGCTAGTTTTTTCATTGAGTCTGATAATTTTACAAATGATATAGTATCAACAGAATCATTACTTAAATCAATTGTTTCATCAGAATAAATATCAACTAATAGAGTAATAAACTCTTCTTTGTCACATACAGTTTTTTTTAAATTATTTATGAAATATTTTTCAATATCAGGTATATATTCTTTTATCAAAAATATATATCCATTTGGCTTTTCAAATATATTATTTTTAGAGACAAAATCTAATGAATGTGCAAATGCATTGATTTCCGCCATCAATTCTATACCGTCTCTGTCTAATAATAAACTTTTATTGTACTCTCTTTCAACAGATATTTTTCCAATTGTTGTTATATCAAAATTGTATGCTATACCTCCTTTTGTTTTCTTTTTCATTTACTATTATACTTATTTAAAAAATGATAATATATTATTATTTATTGTAACTATATTATGACTGAAATTTGGGATAAATTACCTGATTGCATATTAGATAAAATTTATTCTAAAATAACATATCCCCAACCCAAGCATTTATTAGAAGATATTAAAAGCTATGTGTTATTTATGAATTTTGTCAATAGTGGTCATATGAATATAAATAAAATATTGTGGAATTTAATATTATACAATTCATTTTATAATGATAACAAAAGTAAAGATGACAAATTTCGTAATATTGTATTAAATAATGATGATGATCACAATTATATATATAATTATATAAAAAAATATGCTAAGATCATGAGCATAAATGAAAGATATAGAATCATGAATTTTATTTTATATCCAGAATAAATAGTGGTTTATTAACTTAATGTCAGATGAATATATCATTTGTGGAAAAGATTTTAAGCAAGCTTTGAAAAAAGCTGAGGAAATGTATTCTAGTGAAGAATGTTTAAAATACAAAAATAAATATAATTTTGGGACATATATTGGTTTTAGCACACTCAAATTTGGTAAGAACTCTTTTATTATTTATAGTATGAAATTCGTTTTTAATAGTTTAAATATACACAACAATAAAATATCTGGGAAATTTATTCACACTATAAGTGATGTGATACTTGATATATCTGATTTGGGAAAACTTGAATACATTAATTATGCTGATAACAACATAGCAAATATTAATAAAATATGTGAAGAATACTTTGAAGGTTATTGGTTTCCAAAAGAAAATAGATTATTAATATATGGAATTGAATTAAAGTTTCCTGATGGCGAAATAGCAATTGGTAAGGAAAATTATGATTTATATCTCAATGAAAGATATATCATAGGTAAATGGGCTTTTAGAAAGGCTTCAAGAAATGGAAAAACAACACCTGATATTTGTTTAGATGATTCAGATGTATTTACAGAACATATATATATGTTTAGTATTGATGAATCTATATTATGTTTTCCTCTACATATTTTTAAAAAAAATATTTTTAAATACATTAGCATATTAAAAAACAATAATCATAGTAAATCAATTAAAGGTAATGAGTGGACACATGCAGATATTACTTCATTATTAAACAATTATAATGATATTAATAATAAATTTAGTGATCTCAAAAATTATTTGCAAGATAAATATTGTATTGATAACAATAATGTTATTAATATAGCTGATGATGATATTAATAAATTAAATATAAAATATAAAATAAATTTAAATGATTTAATATATTTTGATAACAAATTTTTTGTTCCTGTTGATAATGAACTTATTGGTTCTTCATGGACTAAAATACAAGAAAAGGAATTATTTATTGGAAAAAATTTAACGCGTACTGATATGTCATTTACTTTATATTTAAATTCAAAAATAAACGATTGTACAAATAATATTTTTGATATATCATTTTCTGAAAAGGAATGGAATAATTTTAATGTAGATAATCTAAGAAAATATGATTACATTTGTATATCAAAAAACAACGAAATTAAATATTTTAAACCTAAAATAAAAGAACAAGATATTGTCATTACTATTGATATTAATAGTGTTACTAATATAAAACAAATAGAACAAAAGTTTGAATGTGTATTGCGAGTAAAAATAGAATGGTTACCTAGTATAGAAGATTTATATTTTATATTATCACACGGTGTTGATAAATATGTTCCGTATTGGATACCCCTTGATTTAATATTTCTAAATAAATATGATATTAAATCTGAGAAAAAGGTAGGTCCATTCTTAACAAAAAGCAATGGTAAATATAAAAACGTATACTATTATTATTATAATATCAGCTTTATTGATAAGGTTGAATTAAATAATTTTCCATTTGATATACAAGATTTAGAGATTGAAATGGAATTACCAAAATCAGAAAATTACAATATTAATTGGATAATTAACAATAATGATAGTATTGTTAATCAGTTATCTGAGTGGCAGTATAAAGATATACAGCATTCGTGTCATAATAATATAAATAAAAAATATAAACGTATTATTCATATTTATGTAAAAAGAAATTTCTGGGTATATGTTTGGCGTATTATGTTTGTTATGTCTTTAATATCATGTGTAAGTTTTTTTAATATTAGTATGAAACCTATTGAATTATTAGGAGAAAGAATAGCGTATAGTGTAACATTGTTTCTGACATCTATTGCTTATAGTATTGTGACATCTTCTTATTTACCAATACTTGGTAATCAAACACTAATGGATTGGTATATATTTCATGTATACATATATCTTGGTTCTAATATGGGCATTATATCATTGTTACCATATTATAATCCCAATTTTATTTTAAGAAATGATGTTTGTATACATTATACATATCTATTAATATGGGTTATATGGCACGTGTTATTTATAGTCAGAGTTAAATATTACATAATACCCAATGAAAACAAAAAGCTATTGAAGCATAAAATTGTTGAATTATATTGTGATTATTGTGGTATATGTGGATTAGAATGGGTTTTAGTAGATAATATTTTACTAGATGATATACCTTATAATAATATATTATTAAAAAATGAGATACATAAAATATACAATAAAACAAAATATAATAAAATAATGTTTAAAGAAGCTAGATATTACGAGCTGACAGATAATTATCCAAATATCACTAGATATTCTTATATAACATTAGATTATAATGGAATAGAATTAATATTTAAACCAGTGTGTGGTACAAAAAATCAAGTTTCTGCTAATATGGATAACCATAAGTGCTATATTTGTGATAATGAACTTGCAATTAAGTATAATGAGAAGCCTAACAAAAAGTTTTCAATTGATTGTCATATAGGATACAAATAATTAGATATCATATAAAAAAATATAATATAATATATATAATATGAACAAAATATTATTTGTTTTAAATTTCTTACAAATATTATTTTATACTTATGCATATCCATTAAGTATTGGTCCAAACAAGTTTAATAGTGGTGGCGGTAATTACAATAGCATATGTTATTTAAACTACAATAATGCATATAGTTCATTTTACGAATGGTCAAGAAAGAATAGCTTAACATATCAAAAAAAAATAGTAGATGACACTTTGTGGTTAAATAAATATAGATTTATTAGTTCTACTGTATTAGTAGGCATTTATAATAGTGATGATGTTGATAACATTTTAAACTATATTTGTTTACTTAGAAAGACATCACATAATACATATAAAGTTTTAAATATATTTTCTAATCCATCAAATAATTTAACAGATGATAATGCTTTATTTGATAATCTGCTATATTTTTGCAATGATAATGATGCTACAATTAATTTTGAAAATTTGAGAAATATAGATAATAGTAAATATTACTTAACATATATATATAAATATTTATTTTGATTTTATACATCTACCTGTCTTGGGATTTCTTACTTTGCCTTCGGGACATGGTTTTGGTTCTTTAATTGGTTTTATATTTATACATCTACCTGTCTTAGGATTTCTTACTTTGCCTTCGGGACATGGTTTTGGTTCTTTAATTGGTTTTATATTTATACATCTACCTGTCTTAGGATTTCTTACTTTGCCTTTGGGACATGGTTTTGATGGTTTATTTTCTGGTTTTTCTGGCTTACTTAAAGGATTTTTTCTAACTTTATTTATAGTTTTTATTTTTATACATCTATTTGTCAATGGATTTAATACTTTTCCTTCTGGACATACCTTTGCAGGTTTCTCTGATTTTACTTTTGATGATTTCTTTGATATATTACGAATAAGTTTTTCTTGTGTTTTAATATTTTTAGTAACATATATTACACATCGCCTGCCTTTACTAAATGAAAAACATAGATCCTTGGGATTTATTTTATCCAATGTGCATTTTTTAGGATTTAAACAAAACTCGTTAGCATTTGAAATATTCCAATTATATTTCATAAGTTCGCACGGTATTGATATTTTATCTTTTAATTTTATAATCTTTGCATTCTCTGGTGGTTTCCATTTGGATTCTTTTAATACATTATTATGGTAAAATAATTTGCCCTCTTGCTCAACTTCTTCCCAAACATTTTTATCATTGACATCATATTTTTTAATATTAGGATCTAAGGTTGTTCGCGTCCATCCATTATAAACATATCTGTCGCCTCTACATGTTATACCAGCAATTGAATGACCACCAACATTATTTTCGCCTTTATTCCAATTATTTAATAATATTGAATCTTGTACATACTTTATACCATTGTCTGATACTATTTCATCTTCTAAATTTATGGCTTTTTTGTATAATTTTGAACTTCTATCAACTTTATAATGTTGAGGATATCTATTTTTATTACTTGAATTTCTATCATAATTAGTTATTATTATAATTTCTGGATTTTCAAACTTTTCTTTTACAGTTTGTTCTTTAACAAATTTAAATTTAAAAGTAAGATTCTCACCTTTTTTTATATGAATATTAGTTATATTATTAAATAGAGAATAATATAAATCATCATCTACGATATCTAAATATAGTACATTAACACCTAGTAATTTATAAACCTTTCTGATATACATCTCGGATTTATAGCCACCTTTATGTTTTTTTAAATCAAACACGAACTTCTTTTTATTATAATTATACAATTTATCTAACAAGTATTCTGGTCGTATTTTATCAAAATATTTATAATCATCACTTACTTTACTTGATCTTAAATATTTATTATGCAATATATAATTAATTGTTTTAAATAAAACTATTCTTTTATTCCATTTTTTGGATTTTTCTATTAATAATTTACGACTACGATCGCTATATAATATAGCCATTAATATGCTGTTAAACCAACAGGTCGGACCATATTGTTTTAGTGATATAACATTATCACAATTATCACTCATATTCTAATTAATATATCTAAAAAATTTTAAAGATATCATGATATTCTCATGTTAGTAATGGGTTCTGCGCCACTTGAACATATTGTTAATAGCTGATATTGTTGTTGATGAAAATCTAAGAGGATTCCCAACAAATTTAGATACTTAAAGAATAAAAAATGAGTACATAATTCTCTAAAACATTTATTTTTATAAACTTTTAATTTTACAAAGTATTTTTAAGATTATGTACTCATTTTATTATATAGGAAAAATTGATATTTTATTAATATATATTAAGTGATAAGCGCAATGTCTAAGGTTGAACACTATAAAATAAAAGAACACTATAAAGATTTAGTTGAAATAAAAGATACTATTTCTGATAATTTGTCAAAACTATACAATGATAACTTTTGGAAATTAAAGGACTTATTTAGTGATTATAAGAAACATTGTGATGAATTAGGAAAATCATGTAATAATGCTTGGGCAAATGGTGTTATGTTACTAGATTATAAATGGGACAATATGGATGTAAGTAGCATAATAATTAATAATATTACTCTTAAAGAACTTGAATCAGGCAAATATAGCAATTTATATACAAATGGTCAAAAAGCTAATAGTGTTAAAACCGATGCTGGATATGCCAATCGTATCAAGTTCTTTATTAAGACATTTCCGTGTTTTGTAAAATACAAAACAAATGAAGATCTATCTTGGGTCACCATTAATAACCGCGAACTATTATTGGAGATTTTCAAATATCATAATGATAATAAACGATCACTAGCAACTATAAACAAAGATATAAAAGCATTGGTAAGAGTAATTAAATTACTAGTTGGTGAAGATAGTGAGTTGAGATATAAAATGTCAGCACTTCAAGTTGCATTTACAGAGCTAGAAAATAATAGAGATGATGAAAATATGATATTAACAGAAAATGAAAAAAGACAATTTATTAATTATGACAAATTAATTGAAATATTAGATAAATTACAAAAGGATTATCAAGATAGTGTCAATAAATTACCTAAAACTGATAGAAAAAATGGCATGAAACATAATGACGAATTATTTTATAAGCATCAAATTATTCTAGCATTAGCTTTAAATATATGGGATTTTCCTTCAAGACATGAAAAGTTTACTATGGATATCATTTATGATAATAGTGCAGCTGAAAAAGATAAAAATTATATACTATTAAAAAAACTTAAAAATGGTAAAGTATCCAGAATAGTACATTTTATATTTAATGAAAATGTCAAGAAACATAGTGCTATTTCTTATAAATTAGATAGTACACAACTTAAAGAACATAATAAAAAGTTATCCAAATTAATAAAGTATTCATTAGACACATATCCTAGACCTTACTTGTTTCTTGGAAAGGATAACTGGGTAAAACAAAACTTTACAAAAGCCAGTTTTAATATGATATGTGAATGGCTTAGAAATGTAGATATAAATAAGAATATATGTATTGATGGATTTAGAAGTGCATTTGTATCACATTATTATCCAACTTTAAACAATAAACTCAAAGAAATCATGAAGACAAGAATGCGAACATCCCGCGATATTATTGAAAGATTTTACTTAAAGTTTGAAAAAGAAGAACCAGATAAACCAGAGGAAAAGCCAGATAAACCAGAGGAAAAGCCAGATAAACCAGAGGACAAAAATATGACTCTTGCAGAAAGAAAGAGACTAAATTATAAAAAATGGTATGAAGCTAATAAGCAAAAAAAATTAGAATATAATCATAATCGGAATATAGATCCCAAAACAAAGCAAAGAAATATACTAAATGACCTTAATACTGGTAAGACGACATTAGCTAATTATAAAAAAGAAACAATTGCCAAATATAAAATATACCAACAAAATGAAAAATTTTATGGTGAAGAATTAACATAATTATTATATATTTAAAAATAATAATAGCTTATATAATAGAGTTAATAAAATGGTATGGCAAGTATCTACTGAATCAGGAGAATACAGAATACAAAATAATAAAAGTAATTCATATGGGGGTACTTTTTTTGATTATTTTTCTGTTGAAGAAAATGGTAATATTGGTATTAATAATGGTAACCCAGAATATATTTTAGATGTAAAAGGTGATACTTATATAGATGGTATTATATATACATCAAATATTCTGGGTAATGAGCATCTTGATACAAATAATATATTAAAAATTAATTATGAAAAAGGTGAAATAAATAGCAATCTATTATATGTATATGGCGATAGCACTTTTTATGGTAAAATAGGTATTGGAGTAACTGAACCTGAAAACTCATTGGATATAGTTGGTAATATTAAATGTGATCAAATTGATGCTATTGGTAGCAATATTACATTAATAAATACATGTAATATAACAGATGGTATATTACCTGTAATAAGAGGTGGTATTGGTATAGATACAATAAAGCCTTTACAATTAGTATATGGTGGTATAAATAAAATAGAACAAAGTAGCAGTTTATATTGGAATAATGGCGCGGGAACTTTAAATGCTCCTAAATTCAAGGGCAATGGTAGTGAAATTAGTTCATTAGATGCTACAAATATTTCAGCAGGTACCTTATCTGTAAGTAGAGGTGGTACTGGACGTAATAATTTTAGTATTGGTGGCGGTATAGTAGTTGGTAATTTTTTTGGCAATAATCAATACAATATATCACAGACAGAATCTCTTAAATGGAATAATACAGATGGTGCACTACAAGTTACAGGTGATATTATATTGCCCGCGGGTAGCAATGTTATAATAGATGGCGTTCCTTTAAAATTTGATGATTTTGATAGTTTTCCATCAGCTTCTTCTAATGTAAAAGGTATGGTTAAAATATTTGAAGGTGATTTTAAATTTAATGATAGTAATCAACTTATATTAGCAAAACAAGGTTCCTCAAAATGGGGTCGTGAAGGTAACAAAATTTGGTATCCCGTTGGTGAAACACCAGAACCTACACATTGTGTTGGTATTGGTAATATTCCTGAAACTGATGCATATCGCCTGGATGTTGATGGAGATATTAATACATCAAATGGTGTATTTAGAATTAATGGTATAAATGTAATTGAAGAAAATTCCAATTTTATATCAAATAGAATAAATACATTTACATTAGATGATATCGCTGTACCACCATTAATAGACGAATTGCAAACACAAAATGGTGGTTGGTATAATAAATTCTTTTCTTTAAGAGATATTGTCCTTGATAGTGGTGCACAAGATAAAGAATTTTTTATTTCTGCTACTCCTGAAAATTATCGCTTTACTTTTGATAACCCTCTTATACTTAAAAGTGATCTAATTGTTGAAGGTTCATTTACACTTGATAACCCTGATGGTTACATTAATTTTAGTTCTTTGAGATTACAAAGAGCCCACACAGAAAGTATTTTAATTGTTAATCAGACTTATAGTTCAACAGAGGATGATACAATTGAAGGTAGTATAGTTAATTTTCAAAAAGCAGCCCAAACACATTTTCGCATCAACAGAGATGGTAATCTAGGTGTAGGTAGAAGTGAATTACTAGATTTCAATGAGACAACCGGAGGTACATCAATTGAACCAGTAGAAAAATTACATGTTATTGGAAATATAGTAGCAACTGGTTTTATTACTGCTTATTATTCTGATAAAAGATTGAAAGAGTTTATTTCATATATTGAAAACCCATTGAGTATAATTGATAACTTACACGGATATTTTTATAAAGCTAATAAATTAGCAATTGAAAATGGTTTTACCGACGAAAGAAATATTGGTTTAAGTGCACAAGATGTACAAAAAGTATTACCTGAATTAGTTAAACTAGCCCCATTTGATACTATTAAAAATAAAAATGGTGAAGCTGTTTCTAAATCAGGAAATAACTATTTAACAGTTTGTTATGAAAAGCTTGCACCAATATTTGTTGAAGCAATTAAAGAATTAAATAATCAAGTTAGTGAATTAAAAAGTGAAAATGAATTACTAAAAAAAGAAAATAAAGAAATTAAAGAAGACATTATTAAAATTAAAGCAGCTCTTGGTATTAATTAATAATTACTATTTTCAGATATCATATTTCCTACAATTGTATTGTGTTCTTCCTTAACATCCATATTAAATTGTAAACTATTATCAGCTGATGAAGCAGCAGATATTGCTGTTTCTGCTGAACCAAATGATATTGAACGTTCTCTCTTAATATTATAAGGTTCTATTTGTGGGTGATGATATTCGGGATATTTTTCTGCTTCTTCTTTTTGAACTTCATAAATACATACAATTTCATCAATTACCATAATTGCTAAGTCTTTGATTAAAACAGAGATATTGCTATTGATACCAGCGAATCTTTTTTGATATTTCGTAAGAGCACTTTCAAAGCCATATATATAGATAATGTATTCAATGTCTCTTTTATTCTCTGTTATATATTCATATATAATTGTTGTTTTTCTATTTTGTGCATTATCATAATTATCGCAATTATTTACCAACATCATTATGTCCATGATTTGACGATTGTATCCCGATAGCACAGAATTAACATTATCATCATTAGCATTAAAGCTTACAACAAAATTTTTTTCGCTCATACTTTGATTATTGTCTATAATTTTAGATAATATTTACTGTCAATTTTTTATTATTATATTACATTTATATAGACTTAATTTATAATGTATTGGGTACCATTAGCTATTTTGAGAAGTATTATTTCAGCTAGTTTAATTATGTTTATTAAAATTGATGATACGCCAAAATATGTATTCCCTGTTATTGTAAATATTTTAGTAGGTATTTTATGTGTTACATTTTTCTTATCATTTTATACTAAGCATATATCAGAGTTCTATAAGCCTAAATATTATATATATTCTATAATTGTATTCTTCCTATTATTACTGAGCTATTATATTATAAAGGTATGTCCCAACCCAGCATATTTTAGAGCATTCGTTTCACTTGAAATTATGATAATCTTAATTTATACATACTATTATAATATGCACTATAATAAAAATAATTCAATACATATATCAGAAAGAGGCATTGTGGGAATTATATTGACAAGCGTTGGTTTATTATTAATGTCATTTAATTAAACAATTATATTTACTATATTTAATCCTTCTTTATATTTTACATAATAATCATGTGTTGTTCTTGCAATAGCTGACTCAATACTATCTGGTAATCTGTAATATAACATATAAAATGATAAGCATAATGCAACTAAATTAATTGATATTAAATAAACATTTGTATTAAAATCTATGGTCTTTAAATATATATATAAAATATAGTTTACAGTAACAAATATTAATGATGTTGTAAATATTCTAGGCCCGCGCTTTAGCCAATATTCTCTAACCTTTGAATGGTCTAGTCCTAAATCTTTTTTATTAATATTATTTAGTCCGATAATATAATTTAAAAACTCTATAATAAATATATAGTTATATATCTCACATATATTTGATGTGTTAATTAAATGATTATTTATAATAAATAGAATATCATCTTTATTATCATTGGACTCTAGTATCTTCTCTATTTTTATTAGCATGTTTATATCATTTACCTTATTTACCAGCTGTATCAGACTTTCATGGTTTTTCAGTTTAGCAATTTTAATTGTCTTATTTAAAAATTTAATAATATATTTTCTATTATATATTTTTATATAATATTTTGTATATATTTTAGCTCTGTTAAAAGCCCATCTCTTAAATGGTTTTGATATAAATCGTAATATTCTTAACATTTATAACATTATAATAATTATAATATTTACTTTTTAAATTATTTTATCATAGTTATAATATTTAAAATCCTTATCGTAAACTTCATTTATTAGTTTTATATTTTCTTTTGATATATCTTTTATATTAAACTTTCTATCATTACTGCTATCTTTTTTAACATAATTTATATCTAAATTATATTTTTTCATAAGTTCATTAAATTTTTCAATTTCTTCATATTTTATAATATAGTCAATTGTTTGTATACCATTGCAATGTGTATATATGTGCTGTGGTATAAAATGATGAAAAGTAATATCATAAGCTTTTGCAACTTGTTCGCTAATATATATATTAAAATCTTCTAACGTTTCCATTGATTTAGCAAACTTTGATCCCCATTTACAATGACATTCTGATACTACTCTATCATATGGATTTCTAATAATTGTAAAAGTTTTCACATTAACTTTATCATAAGGATATGTTGAAAAAAAATGCAGTGGTACATGCCAATATGATGGATTTGAATTTTTATATTCATTTTTTAGCTTACTCGTTTTTAAGTTTTTATCATTTATACCCCAGTATATATTTTTTTCCAATGCTAATTTTTCAATAAAAGTTCCTGATGTCTTAGTTATATGTACAAACTTTAATTCATAATTTTTGTTACAATCTTGTAGAATCTTATTTTTCATAGTATCATCATATACTTCTGAGTAATCGCTTTCTAACAAATCTAGTAAAGTAAATTTCTCATCTATATACCATTTATTTGTTTTTAATTTATTGATGCAATTTTCCTTACTAATTATTCTATAATGATAACATAATAATACTCCGTGTTTTATATCTGATTCTCTTAATTTATCATAAAATGCCGATAAAACTTGTTCATTATTATTTATACTATCAACTATCTTGCAATTTCCTATACTGTCTCTTGGATGATGATCCCATAATGATTTATATTTTTCTGTTTTAAATATACATTTTACTTCAATACTATTATATCTGCATCTAAACTTATATTTTGAAGAGCTTTTATTATGACGTTTATCATGATTCCATCTATATGTATTTTCTAATAATACACTTTTTGGGTTATTTTCTATGTAATTTGATGACATCATTACCCATGGTATTTTTATACAATCAGCATCTTTAAATATAATTTCAAGTTCATCTCTTATTGTATGATTTATAAACTTTTTAGTTGTTATAAACTCATCAACATCACAGTATATCATCCATAAAAAATTATGCTTTATTTTTTTATAAAGTATATTTGCATAATTATTCTTTATAATATTACTTTCATATATTATGGTAATATTATCACTAGTTAAATTTTTGTAAATAGATTTATCAACACTGTTATCATCAATAATATAAATTTTGTCAACACCTTGGTTTAAATAATAATTACAAAATTCTTCTATAAAAAATTCATCTTTACACCTTGTTATCAATCCTAAAAAATACATATGATGTTATTATTATTTAAATATTTAATATTTAAATATTAATAATGAAGAGTTTATTATTGTTATTATATATAAATTGTGTTTTACCATTTAGTTTATATTCTGTTATTTATCCCGTGAGACATACGTTTAATTATGTTGATAATAAATGGAATTGGAATAACAAGTTATTTCCATATAATAACAAAGAATCTAATTATATAGGCACATGGTATTATTATAATAATATTGATTTTATTGAAAGGCGAAATGATGTCATTTCTAATCCCGATTATTGGTTTAATAATATTGTATTGAGCAACTATTTATGTAAAAATAATAAAATTAAAAGCACCAAAATTATCAACAATACTATGTTTTTACCCGCTTATTATAAAAAACAGAAGAGATATTATGATAATAATAAGGAGTATTATAAGACAGAGCATCTATATGCAAATAGAATTATTAAATTAAAACATACTCACTTGTATGATAAATTAGATAAGTATGCTAATATATTAAGAACACTTGTAGTACGCCCAGGTCATTGTAGTATTACATGTAGTCCCTATATACCCAAAAATGAAATTACAAAAAGTCTAATAGATAAAAATAACATTAATAATACTAATTATACTATATCATTCAATGTATGGTTAACTGAAAAATATATGCAAGAAAATGATATTCGTACTGGATTACATTTATTATATGACGGTATTAATGGTAATCTTAAAGAGTTTATACTTAAAAAAGATAGTTTGCTTAATGAAAAAATAAATATTAATGATAAAATTAACTTACGGAAATTACACGATAATGGTAATGTAACTAAAATAAATTATACAAACATTGATATAAATGATATATATGATTTTGATAATTATACAACAATAAACTATATAATACTCAAAAATAATTGGGAAGGTAATTATAGAATTCAAAATATACTTAATAATACACATTATAATCAGTTGACGTGGAGTGCTGACCATAGATATTTTATACCAATATCTAATAATGATATTAGTAAATATTATCAACTTAAATTTAAAGATGGGATATATATGAATATTCCCAAGAACTTAAATGCATTTAAAGATGATGATAAGATATATATAGAGTTTGTTACCTTCTTTAAAAATGCTTCTGGTGTTCAACGATTTTTAGCATGGGGAAGCAAAAGTGAAGGTGGTTTTAAAACTTTTTGTCATGATATATGGAACAAACATACTACACATTTTTTATCTGATTAGTTTTTTCCATTTATTAAAATAACTTTTTTTTATAAATCTTTCTCTATGCATATAAAAAAAGATAAATTTTTTATCTACGGATGGTATTTTTTTTAACATTAAACATAGTTCTTTTTCAATATCAATTTCATCTGCAATTCTATTATTCATATTTTATAATTTATAATAATTAATTTTTATATAAGCAACGATAATAAAAATTGATAGGTATTGATTGAGATTAATATTATCAAAAAACTATGACTGTAATGACCAGAAACATGCAAACATCTCAAAATACCTATATTTCAGATGAGTCTATTGAACCTACTGTCAAACAACTAAATGCTTTTAACCATTGCAAAAGATGGCAAGAAGATGATGATAATAAATTAAAAGATATTGTTAAAAAAAGTGTAATTATGCCTAATAATATTCAAGAAATTGCAAATCGTATTGGTCGTTCTTATGGTTCTATTAAAAGTCGCATTTTAACATACTATATCAAAAATGAATTTGATTATGAAAATGGTAATAATGACAAAATGCTTGATAAATATAAGTTTGCAACATTGGAAGATATTGAATATTACGCTCTAAAAGGATTTAGCATCAAAGCTAAACTTGAATATAAGCTAAGAAAAATTAGTAATATTGTTTCTACAATGAATGATAAGAATAAATGTGATAAAGTATTAAAGGTGATTGATAGTATCCGTGAAGAAAATAATTTGCTCCATATATAATAATATGGATTCTAATTTATTGATTAAAAAGTTTTATAAAGATTTTCAAGAATATACTTTTAAAAATCAAGTTTTGATCGCTGCATCTGGATTTACAATTGGTATTGCTACATCTGATTTTATTAAGAATATTATAGATGATATTTTTAAACCGTTAGGATTGTTAATATCTAATTATGTTATTAACATAATGTCTTTGCAAGTTAAAGAATATCCTGTTATTTTTTATATTTTATCAAAAATATTTAAATTTGTATTGCTAGCTATTTCTTGGATATTTACTATATTTATAGCATTTTTTGTTATTGAATATATATTAAACCGCAAGATAATAGGTTTATCAAGTGTAATTACAAATAAAGAGAAAGGTGATTTTATGCAACAGAAAATAGAATCACAAAATAAAAATAATATTATTCCAAATAATACTGATATAATTGAACTTCATAATGAAAAAATTACAATAGAAAAATATAAGAAATATCAATAATTTTAATGCGTTTAATAAATTTTTCTCATATAATAATAGAAAGTAATGGGTGATTATAAAAAAGCAGGCAAGAAGAAAGTTGAAGGCAAAAAAACACCAGTTGTTGTTTACAAAAAAGCTGGTAGCTCTAAATTATATGTTATGCGTAAAGGTAGAATGATGAGCTATGTTAACTACAAAAAAATGTGCGCTAAAAAACTTATGGCTAAAGTAGCTAAGAAAGTTTCGAAAGTACGTAAAGTACGTAAAGTACGTAAAGTGCGTAAAGGCGGTGAAAGCTGTAACCACATGCAAGGTGGTGATGAAACTTCTGTATCTCCTGGTGGATTAACAACTCCTTCTGAACATTTTAGTGAGGATATGCAAGCTGGTGAAGATATTCAAAATATGGACAATGGTTTATATGATGGTGGTCGCTCATTAAGAAGACAAAGACAACAAAGACAACAAAGACAACAAAGACAACAAAGACAGCAAAGACAGCAAAGACAACAAAGACAGCAAAGACAACAAAGACAACAAAGACAACAAAGACAACAAAGACAACAAAGACAACAACGTAATTTAAGATATAGAGGTGGTAATGAACCTAATCAACCCGTAAATGTACCAGCACATTTACAGGTTGATGAACTTATGAAAGAAGAAGGTTTTGAAGACCTTAATAAATTATTAGGCGGTGCTAGAAAATATCGCCGTTCTTCTCGCTCTAAACAATCTGTAAGAAAGCAAGGAACCCGTTCTAGATCTCGTTCTAGATCTCGTTCTAAATCCCGCAGATAGAAATTTTGAGTACATAATTTTTATTTTTCTTTAAATTTTATAATCCCTTTAAAAAATTATATATATGAGTAATTATGTACTCGTTTTTATATAAAAAATATTTATATATAATTATTAAAAATGAATACTTCATTTTGTGATAAAAATAAGAACGTAATACTTATTAAAAATAATGAATATATTACTATTAATTACTATGATATAGATGCTATTAAAAATCTAATACCAAGTACAAAAATACATATTAATGAATTATCCAGATATACAAAAATACTTACAAATGCAGGATATAAATGCTATTATATTGACCAACTTTCTAAACTATAAAAATTAAAGCATTAATCTTAATTTATCAAAAAATCTCATGTATTCGGTCTTAGTTATTCTTCTATCTAAATTACTAAGTTCTTTAAAAGGTTCCGTTATTTTAAATGGTACCTTTTTGCCAATTATTTTATTTTGTCTCATTAAATTATTTATCATATCAAATAAAAATGTTGGATTATAAGCTAGTGGTACAGAATATTCGTCATCCGGTCTATTATCATCCGCATACACAAACTGAGATGGAAATTGTATTTGTAACAATAAATGCTTACAAATGCCAGAGTAAGCTTCTTCACATGAATATGTATAATGTATTTTTATAAAGGTAGTTGTAATGTAATCATTTGTATAACTAACACTTATATCACTTCTCCCCCCGGTTGTGCCATATCTAGGTGTTCTTAGTCCTGGATATAAATCCTGAATTACTTCTAATATTTTTGTTTTATCTTCTGCTTTAAATTCTTTTCTATTTGCTGGATTTAAAAATGGTTTTCTATCTTTTACTGCCATATACCAAGCTTTATATAATGATTTAACATAATATGCATTAGCATAAGTTTTACCATTTTCTTCATATGGAATTACTATAACGCTTTTTAATTTTCTTAGAGACATATCCGTCCATTCATCCATAGTATAAAAGTCAGCATCATTAATGCTTCCAGCGTATTCTTTTCCTGCATCCATAATTCTTGCTAATTCTGTCGCTTTATTGGTTTTGTATTCAGCTTTTAATATAGGATCATCAGGTGAAGCAGACCAGCTGCGAGATT